>Ga0065711_1005224_pt1 | contig 35514 bp, 17 predicted proteins | sample Hoacrofraction12_FD_59098 | JGI IMG/M metagenome (GOLD analysis project Ga0065711, IMG submission 59098) | Hoatzin crop microbial communities from Cojedes, Venezuela - Epithelial fraction 12 v2 (version 2) | ecosystem: Host-associated > Birds > Digestive system > Esophagus > Crop | place... | reverse complement strand
ATGAGGGTTGTGAAACACTGGAACGGGTTGCCCAGAGAGGTAGTGGAGGCCCCATCCCTGGAAACATTCAAGACCAGGTTGGACAGGGCTCTGAGCAACCTGATCTAGTTAGCAGTGTCCCTGCTCGCTGTGGGGGGGGTGGACTAGATGACCTCTAGGGGTCCCTTCCAACCCAAAACTTTCTATGATTCTATGATTCTATGAAAGGGTTAATACTTTATAATTGCCAGCAGTATGAGTGACTGAACTGAATAATCAAAAAGGCCCCTTTAGTTCTTCCTTTATCACAGAAGCCAGCTCTGAACAAAACAACTGTATTTTTGTCAAATTTATTTCTGTGGCTTTTAAAAATTTTCTGCAGAGAGAAAAACTCCAAGGCTAATACTATCTTAAGATTATCTTTTAAGAAGAACACAGAATAACAACTGCTTTTCAGTGGTAGAAGAAAAAGCCAGATGAAATAAAGATTCCTACGTACCCACCTGGCACATGAGCCCCTTGCTTTTGTTACGGCACTAGCCTGACTGCACATTTTAGAGGAATGTTTAAGACTGGCACTTTTTGGTTGTTGCTCAACGAATGATTAGTGTAACTGGTGACTTACCACCTTAACAATCTTTTTGACTTCAAGATGATTTTTTTTTTTTTTCTCCAAGGACACTGTCTTCTTTCAGTATTTTCTAATAAATACCTGAAAGTGTACCTGACAGGCAGCCAGATAAAGGGAGGCTGTCAAATTGCTTCTCCACAATAGGAAATGCATTTATATGAAACACTCCTACAGAGCGACTGTGTATGTTGCAGCAAAGGGTTAGAGGAAGATGACTCATCCTTTTGATTTATATCTACAGGGGTTCTGGCATCTTGCTGGACACTTGTTGCGGTTAAATAATTATTAAATTGTCAATATTCCAAGAAAAATAAAACATATACTCACTTTTACTGTGAAAATCATGCGAAATAGCTGTGAGCTGTTTGTGTTTGATTTTGTTGGATGGTACAGGGCACTGAAATCATCGACTGTCAGATGTAATATGACAACCAAATGCTTGAAGCCTAGAAGTATTTTGTCACTGTCATGCTGTGGATAATCTAAGACAGCAATCCTCAGGCACATCTGAGCAGCAGGACACACAGGATCGTATTCTCTTGCCTCAGTGGAAAATGCACTTCAATGCAACTTGGTGACAGTGCAATGACAAGATCCCAGGTGTTGAACGACCAGCAGCACTGTGAGGCACAGGCAGAGCACTGCCTCTACATTCCTCCAGACCCATCACCTAGCACTGTTTCTTGCCTGCCAAGAGCGGGAAAATATCATAAAAGTAGCTACTGATGCAGAGATGGGGAAAGTAGGTTAAAAGACACAAGCCCTCGCAGTAAGCAGGCTCAAGAGAGGTGAACCAACATGACTGTCTCTCAAACATGGTGATCTTCTCCTCTGCTGCCGACCCAGGCAGTGCTTCCCTAGCTGCTGGCACTGTATTCCTGCTGGCAAGGACATATTAAAGCACCCAGGCAAGGGGCGTTTCCATTCCGCAGGAGGGCTCTGAGTTGTCCTTCAACTCACATCCTTTATCTGCAGCTTTTGCTCTGCCGGCCATCTGAAGGAGCTGTACGCACAGGCTAAAGCAAGTATTTGTGCTTTTTAAGCCTGACAGAAAGTCTGCTAGACCACATGTAGGAAAGGGAATGCATACAGAAAAAGAGAATTACTAAGAGACCGCGTGCTTAGTGATTCACTTTATTCAAGTCTATGCAAGGTCCAATTTTGTCCCTCAATTTTAAGACCTGGTCCAAAGTCCACTGAGTCCAGGAAAAGTCTCCAGGCTTTCATGTGTTTTAATAACTGAAGACTTCAATTAAACTATTAACTGCGTGTTTCTAAATAAAATGAATTTTATACGCTTTGTTCATGGGCTGATGAATAACAAAACCGATACAAGATTTGGCCGCAGCAAGTATGCAGGTCTATTTACAGATTTACAAAGGAAACCTTGCACAGCACCTGCCCCCACATAATTCTGGCTCCTGGCACTGCTTTAAGGAGCATTGAATTCCTTCCCACCCACACATCTTTACATAAGTAAAAGCTTAAACATCAGTTCAGACTAAACATTTTTGAATGCAGAATCCCTTGAGTGCCATAAAAAGAAACAGTGGTGTAAACGAAACTTTAATTTCCATCACGCTCACTAACTGATGTGCTAAAAACACAGATTTTAAAAGAGTGCATAATTTATTTAAAGTTACTGATTCCCACTTCCAGTACAGTCCTGTGTTCCAGCAGCACATTGTGTTTCCGCCAGAGGCTGAGACCACCACTTCATGCTATTCAGCAAGTGGAAAAAGTTTCTCTCCTGAACGGCTGACAGAAAAGACAAGTTGCCATACAACAGGACTTCCAACCTGCCATGTGAAGAAGGGCAACCTGGAGCAGAACTTCCCAGCCTCTGGTGAGCCCAGGGGACTTCTTCCACTTGACTAGGAAAGCACGGTCTGTGAAAAGGGGCTAGGAAAGGTAGCTCGGTGTCACTGAGCAACGTAATTACATACAGACTGGCATCATCAGCTACAAATTCTTAGGAGTCCATTGTTTAAGGATAGGGTGAAAATGACCATGCAGGAGCATTAATTAAAACAAAGATAATATGACTGTTTCTGACCATATCTAATAATAATGAGGCACTGACAAATAGGCATCTAACAGAAAAAGGTTTCCAGAAAACAGCTAATGATCAATTGTATTAGTTCAAACTGACTTTGGGTGAAGTTTCTGAACAGTCAGACCGGGGTTTGAGCTTGCCCCAGTGTTCAAAGGTCAAGAAGCTGACGGTTTTGTCCTTCCCTCCTGACTCCACCTGTTTTTTTGCAGGATGACAGCAGTCTGTCATCTTTTTCACAAATTACGATGCGCTACCACCTTAAAAAAGTACCACTCATAATCCGTATTTGGATAATGCAAGACAACGAGAGGCCTGGGACATTTCCTGGCTGATCTCAAAGTGGCACCGACGCCAGAAAGGGAGGTGAGAACCACCACTGCCTGACAGCAGCAACAGAACTGCAGAAAAACTGGCAAAAATCAGCCTCCGCTACTATGGAAAAACCAGCTCAGCTCGGTGACTTCGCCGAGATAAAAGCGTCCGCAGCGTTACAGGCAGCTCAGAGTGCAGGGCCATGTCCAAACTCCAGTTTGCCAGGCTCAACATGGGAAGACCATGCTCCAGACCAGCCAGCTCTAACTGTGCCAACTTCCATGCTAATTCCCACTGTATCTCACAGAAATATTTCTGTTACTCCAAAATCCAAACTGAACTACTGCAAAAAACAGTGTTGACCTCCTGGACCTAATTCATACTTCACACCATTTCACTGGCTGCAGCTGTACCAACTTTAAGGGGATTTACACATTAGTGCATGAGAAAGGAAAAGTAGGTCATTTGTCTTTAGAAAAACAACCTGAATCTTCATAGCCAATTTATTATACTGAACCTATACAAATATGAAAGAACGAGGTTCCCAATTGGTTTCAGTTTATGATGCTAGCACCTGAAGTCTGCATTTCAAAGGCATGTGCATTTTGCATAATATTATTGCCTCTCATCAACCCCTTCCCTTGTAACTTTTGCTACATGCATCTTGAATTAAAGAAAAATAATCATTTTCAGGCACTGTTAACCATGAAATAGGTTCTCCAGGTTTCACTGCATATTAATAAGAAAGATCATTTTGCATCTATTCAAATCTTGCATAACTATTTTATAGCATCCTTTGTAGTTGAATTTTGCTACAGTGTATATACCAACTCTGGATATGAATGTTTTTAGCATAAACATTCCCTTCCTATAATGATTCCAGCATATCTTATTACATTAGGTAGAACTAAAAGTAAAAAAAAAAAAATCTATAATTTTGTGCAGGTCACAAACCAAAAGCTGACAGCGCTTAGGGAGAAACCATGATTAAGGTATTCTACATAATACATGTTTGTTGGGGTTTTTCACTTTGTTCCGCAGGACATAGCATTATTCACCATCAAATAAAGGTTGTTGTGAAAGGCTGGACAAGAGTTTGATCTGATAAATGAGTAATTATGTTCATCAGGTGCTACTGACTTATACATCATGTAGAACTGGGCACAAATGCGGTACAGAGTAACACAGTAGAATGAAGTAGAACATCAGTCACCCAGTTGCTCTGCCCCCGTAAGCTGCATCTATAATTCCTGCTTCAGCCAGTAAACACAGGTCTCCATGGATTGCCCTTCTCACTAGGCACAAAATTTTCCACAAATGAATAAAAAGATGGGTAATTTATCAGCACTTAGGCTAAGACCACGTTGACCTTTCAACAAGGTAAACCATGACACTTCTCTAAAAAAAATTTTGAAAATGTTTTCTTCAAATCTACTGTGAAATCAGTTACAGAGGAGAATTAAAACTCATTTATAGTTTATTCTGTAACAAGACAGCTGCTCCCAACTGGAGGAATTGAATTACAGATCTCAAACAGTATTTTTGCTATAAACATCCCCGAGAACATACAATTCTACTTGTTCTGCAGGGGATTTTCTACCCAGAGACTGAGCACAGAAGGGCACTAAAGACTTTATAAAAAAAGGAAGTATCTTTCCTTCATTTTAAAACTCCGTGCTTTCATTTTTCCGCTGTCAAGAGGGAGTCTTCTCATAAGACTTGCTCCAGGGAAAGCTGATCCTTAAAATCCTTGAAAAGTGGCTGGGACCTGTGGGCTTGGTCAGGCGAACCTCCAACACATGGCAGATCAGCCTTTGAAGTTAAGTTGCTGAGGCTTTTGCCACGTGAATTTTGAAAATCACTAAAGACTGATTCCACATCCTTTGCAGGTGACCTGTTCTGAACTTACATCACCACAGGGAATTCTTTGCTTTCTCTTCTGCAAGTTGAACCCAATTCCCTCAACCAGAGCAGAGCTGAGAGGAATAATCATCTCCCTGGACCTGCAGGCTCCTTTCCCTGGTCAACATTTCTGTTAGTGCTTATCACAAATACATTCTCTCTTATATATATTTATATATTTAAATTAACACTCACCAGCCACTGCTGAGGTATTTCTGGCAGAGGCATTTGAGGAGGCGCCGGCAAACTACTGGCAACTTCTTGCTTCTGTACATGTTCTTTTATTTCAAAACCTGTGGAAAAGCAACAGACACCACTTAACACTTTGGTGGATGCACATGGGATGCTTTTTTCACACATGGGCACCACGTCTGACTGTCGCACACTGAAATCTGGCACGCAGTGCTGCTCGCAACCTAGCTCCCAAGAACAGTTACCGAGGCAGGACTGGAAGAATGCTGGGAATTCAGGAATTTAATCAAGCAGAACAAACACATACTTACTTTATATGATAATGACATATATGCTATTTGGATCAACATATACCAGACACAGAAAAAATTTTCAGGAAATCATTCTGAACTACCTATCCATCTGGAACGGAAAGACTTGAACAGCTAAAATTCAAACACGCTGCCAGGCGTCTACCATACAGACAAAACCATTTATGGGGGGAAGATACCACAGCTGTGAATGCAACATTGGCACCGAACAGTGAATAAAACACGGGCAGCCTGTGGGCAGTATGTGGCTGGCTGCCTTTTACCAGCAGAGATGAATAACAGTTGTTCCCATGGCACATTTTGGATGGGCAAGGCCATCATGCAGAAATGAGTCCAAAACCACCTTTCATACCAAAAGAGTGGGAAGAGGTCAGAAGAAGAGGCCCTGTCACTCTCCCATCCCTGCAGCAGTGGTGACAGCTATTCAGCCAAGCTCACAGCACCCATGTTCCCCAGGCTCCCAGCTGCCCCCACCGCCTCTGACCAAGGAGCCGTGGTGTGAAGTCCTGGGAGATGCAGGATGCTACAACCCCAACCTGGAGCAGGCTGCTGCTGGGGATCATTGCCCTAACCAGCACACCATTAACAGAACTGCACACTGAGCATGTTTTCCCACCGTTTCCTTCTTCCTCCCATTTTTTTAAGCAATCCCACAATTTCCCAGGTGAATTTGAAAAGGGAAAAGGAACCAAACATAAAAGCTGCTTTGAGGGTCCTTTGTATCACTGCTGCATTTCCTTCCCACGAAAAAAGAGGACTGACCCACTCGTTCTGAGTTTTTGGCACAATAATTTAAATCCCAGTTGAACTCACTTCATAGGAACATGATATTGTTTATTTTTCTAAATATCAAAAGGGAGGTTAGGGTGCATCTCCTCAATGTTCTGGCAAAAATTCAGTCAATGGATTGTACCCTGCTTACCCCTAAAGTGAATTTAGCTCCTAGTGTTTAGTTTAGCTTTTAAAATACATATTTACATAGTCAAAAGGATGTCTTTTGGTCAAGATCATATAATTCTCAAAAATGTAATCAATGATGAAATGTTTCTTGTCATAATAACCCAGTCCCACTGGCTGTGAAGTCATGGATTGAAAACAACACTGATAAAATAAACTGTCTTTAAGGGCCACAGATTCTTCTTTCTTCCTACAAATCAGGAGGGGGATTATTCTTGGGAAACGTTCCTTTTTTTTTTTTTCAGTATAACTTTCACTTGTTCCTCTTTGTGTAGGATGAATCCATACTATGACTGCTATCCACATCCAAGTCTCCCATGCTTGCCATAACAACCAAAAGTCAAATATGAGGGGCTTTTTATGGAAAAAAAAAGTATTCCAAGTGAACTCTACTGACTCTATAAAACTAGATTTTCCCCAGTCTTAAACTATGTGTGTTTAAGCAAGAACCTGCTCTAATTTCTTTTCTTCTACTAAATTACACAGCAAAGTCAGCATTATAGGTTACGGCACCAGATCCCTTTAAGGAAAACAGGCAATCATTACAGTCATATTAAATGACTAAATCCACCATTAGCTCTTACTCCAAAATAAACTGTTTGTGTCTTTGTTTTTTAGAAGAAAAGTTGAGTTTCAGAAGGAAAAGCCAAGTGTTTTGTTCATACCTACAATCCATTGGGCATGCCAAGGCTCAGGAAGAAAACCAAAGTTTATAGTTTTGCCAGCTATTCAGAGTAACCACTGATTTGTACATGAGGCAGGTCGAGGCCAGGCAGCTATGACCTGAAGAATACATCTGCCTGGCCCAGTTCTCTCTGCTTGATAGATGTGTAATGAGGAAAACAGTGTGCATTTGGGAGATGTAGCAAAACAAGGCAAAAGATTTCTAAAGAATTCCCCAAGTAAGAACTTACTGAGTTTAAAGTGTTTTACTAAAAGCCAACAAGCCCATTACAATAATTTCCACACCTTTACAAACATCATTGTCCATTTCCAGATGTTCTAAAGAACCCAGCCAGTTCCCAGTTGCACAGATCCTTCATTACTGTTCCCCATTGATCTTAAATAGTTTTCTCCGGCAATCGAAATATCCTGTTGGATTCACACAGTTGATTTTCACAAATGCATACAAAGAGTTTGAACTCAGCGTAGTCCTCAGGCCTCTTAAACCATGCCAGCGACCCAAGAGCTCTCATGGAGTTATGTGGGTGGAGTAAAACAACATTTTGAAAAACAGACTCTGAATGACAGTTCAGCTTAGTTACAGAGCACTGTGGGTTTACGCATCTTTTATTGCTTATGATTTTAATGAAGAGATGAATAGTTTCAAAGGGATGGGAGTCCTGAATGTTCTAACAGATAAAAAAAGCAGCAGGGTCAGTTCCAGTGAAGTCCGTGACTCCCCGGGCAGTTCCACGCACCCCTGGAGCCAGCACGGGATGGCTGAGCTCCCAAGGAGGAGCAGAGCTCCTCTCCTCCCCTGCCTTGCTCCCGGCCCCGCATCAACCCCTGCCTTCTGCCAGCGCAAGCCTGTGTGTGGCCTCAGGTTGAACCAGACCAGTGAAGTGACGCTGGTTAGGACTAAACCAGCAAAATAAAGCAAATAATGCTTGTGCTAGCAGAAAGGGAGCTGCAGTACATCATCAGCAAGAATGAGTAGCCTGGGGAGAGAAACAGGATGCTTTTTTTAGAGGCTGTGCTGGCTTAAACTCTATTTAAACTGCAGTTCCATAAAGTAGACTTTATAGACTTATAAAGCATAGTTCTATGACCTCTTGCTTAACTGAACTATGGGATTTCCTTGAATTAATTCTTGTTTGAACTACAGCGTATCATTTAGCAAAATATTCTATCTTGATAAAATTCCAGCAATGGCATGCAGACCTTAGAAAATTCTTACATCAGTTCATAGCTTCAATGCTCAAAACATGTGCTTTATTTCCACTTTGAAACAAACATTCTGCCATTGCACATTGCTTTTTGTTGTGTAAGTCTAAGAGCTCCTTCTCAGTCATTCCTCTCCTACATCAAGTTTAATTATGATACTTCATTTTGGATAATCTGAAGGCATATTTCTGGATATTTTAATCACTTTTATGACTTTTCTTTGAAATGTCTAAATTTTATCTCCTTGAATGTACGTACTAGATGTGGGTATAATGTTCCAGTAACAACTGCACTGAACCAAGTTCCACCACTCAATATATGGATCTCCTATGGATCTTGTTAATGGATGGATGTTGTAATAGGATGTAATGGATTTTGTCATAGATCCTGTAATAGGCTTTAAAACCTAAACAGTAGGTGTGAAATGTAGATGGCTGTGGTCCTTGAGTCTTTTTATCCTTGGCCACATCTATAATCATCAATTAAACACATCTGGGAAGGTGCTCTGGTACGGAGAAATTCATACCCATATGGTTAAATTCTCTCACCCCTCAAAACCAGGGTGGAGGGTGATGATTTTGACTTGTCAGTTGGGAACAGACCTTTGCCCGTACCAACTCCCAAATCATGCCTAGGAACTGATGGAGGAGACAAGTCAGCTCAGGGCAAACCCACGCCAAGTAATTTTAACAGTGTAAATAACTGAGTTCCAGGGTCCAGAAATGTACCCAGCACTGTTGAATTTAGTAGTAGAGCTGTAGCTTTTGTGTCTGGAAACCATCCACAGTCCAGAAGAAAAGGATACGACAACACTTCCCTGTGTTTGCGAAGCTGGCAACAGAATGTTGTCCGACTTCTTGAGGAAGTCAAATGTTTTTCTTAATAAATCTAGTTGAAAATTTTACAAGAAGAACATGCAGTGTCAGATCAACATTGTTGAGGCTATGCTGAACTCCTGTTTCTAAACATATCAAATTGCAGGTTCTCACCTAAAGATTTTGGTTTGGGGGAGTTTGGTGTATTTTGATTGGCTTTTGGAGCATGAAGGCTCCTTTCACAATATGTGAAATTGGTACCTGCCTCCTTCTTTCAGTAGTGAAGTAAAAATATAGGTCTTAATAGGATGGGTCTTTAAGAATGTCAAAATGGAAAGGAGGACAATCATTATTTTCAAGTTGATCTCCTTGGACTTGAATCCTGTGGCAAAAATGGTTTCTTTACTTAAAGGGGGAAACACTGCATCAAACAAGACCATATATTTTTAGTACCGGAGAAGAAAGAAATAATGAGAAATGCAACTGCTCTCAATGTGGTATTTTTCTTCAACACACTCTGGTATTTTTCAAAAATCTAAACACTGATGGTTTACACTGACAGTATTTCTGTCAAACGTAGGAGAGATAGAGGTCTTACAGCCCCAATGCCACTTCATACAGAAAGGTGCTGTAATGAAATATATGAGTACTGTTAAAAAAATATAGTGAGGAATATTCTTCGCATAAGCTCTGTGGAAACGTTGCTGCACACACAGAATCATTTATATTATTCAGTTCGATAATCTTGATGGAGACGAAAGTGATTGTACAATCAAAATGGTTTTAGATAGGAAGAAAAGGGGAAAATGAGTATTCGTCTAATTGCAAAACACAAATCAAACATGCTGACAGCCATTTCCTAGCTCTGACCTGGCACTCCTGTATTAGCCATGCACCAACTGAATGCCAAGCCTTTGGATGGACTTGGGTCGTTTGACAGAGATGCAGCATGCAGCACCCACGCATCCATAAAATGGTGCTGTGGCCAGCACTCCCTGACACAGTATTACTTTTCCATCAAAACTCATAAATACCTTTGCTGCCACAAATAAAATGAAGTAACCACTATATCAGGAGAAGTGAAAACATTCTATCTATCTAGCACGTAATCTTGTGGCTGGATTCCCCCATGTGCACCCAAGATACTTCCAGTATGCCTTTTGCTGTATTTTATTGCTGAATATGAAAGCAAGCATTCAGGAAAGCTACATTTTGGCTTCACCCTGTCTCTCTGCCTTGCTTTAATTCAGGGCTTGTCTTTAGCCCTTAAAACTATTTCACTAAGCACAGACTTATTCTGTGCATTCTGCAAGTGAGAAAACCCACCGCTGACACTGACCTTTTGACGACTGTATCCTCAGGAGAATGTTAGTTATTACTGCCTTCTTCTCCCTGACAGTGGAAGTTAGATATTCATGGTCCAGAAGTTCAAGAAACAAGCGCAGCTCAACTATTAACTCTTCCATGGCTGAAAGACAAAAAAAAGATAATGACTTTTTCTAAAAAGTCCCATTAGAAAAACCACAGAGTTAATTCTCATTTCTTCACATTCTTAAGTTATTTTCTAGCATTTCTTAAACATGTATGGTCCTCTTTGCTGGAAACAGACTGCTCATGAGTAAAACCAAAAGAATAGTCCACTAGTGTGGACTACTGGCATTTGTAGCAGTTATCTCAAAATTGAGGCAGAAAAGACAATTCTTCTCACATACCAATTGATATTTTCATAAACCTTTAGGGAAAGTCTCTCTTTCCCTTATCTTATTTCTTCTGTTTGCTGTGCGGAAAAAAGAGCAGGTATTGTGTTTTTACAGTGATTCGTGTTTTGTATAACTTCCAAAGACAAGCTCCTAACCCATCGCATGATTTCTTATTACTCCCCAGATTCCTGATGATGCACTTCATATTTCATCGTTTTTCTACTATTCCAGATCTCAAGGCTTTCCAATTCCTTCTACAAAGATGACATTCCTTCTCTGTATTCTCAATGTTTCTCAATGTTTTTATCAACAAACTTTACAAGCCCATGTCTACTTTATTTCCTTTTAAATTACCTCTAAATTCTTGCATTGTCTTAATAACTGCAGTAGCTCAGAACATACATTTTTTTGTTACAGCCTAATCATATGATACCTATTCAGTAGGGTTATGAGAAGCCCGTGGTATTGAAGCTCATTTTCATGCTTCAGTTCTCTCATAACTCTGAGATCCTCTGGTCCCTTCGCTTAAGTGGTCTTACTATTACTAGTTTAAGTTTCATCTTGGATAGAATAGTTCACATTCCCATTCCTTCCATAGCTATCTGATGAGATTATCCTTATTAAAAGACGAGGAGAAATATCCATTTCATTTCAGGGCCGCACCTAGGATTCATCTCAGTGCTATCTTCATTCCAAAATGCCTCTACTTAAATTCTTCTCTACTTATTCACATTTGTTTTTACAGTTTTTTCAAGGCCTAACAGGGCGACTGTTGCTAAGCCTCTTCAGATCTCTAAAAAGTACATTGTTTGCTGCTTGCCGCCTTACGAGTTCTTCCCTACTCCTAAAACCTTTTCCGATATGGTTGTTTACCCAAGTGAAACTGGAATCCTTTCTTCCATTTCTGAGAACGTGTCTGGATGTTTAAACAAGCCTTGGTCTAGATGCATTTGTTTTATCTGACACTTGAGCACAGCACCATGCAGGGAAACCCGCAGATGCCAGCTACAGCCCTACAAGGGGCTGCTGGCCTCTTCTTGTCTCCAGTGAATGTGGATTTTCCCATTTATTTGCAGACTGTACCTGCCAGCACGCTCTGGCTACCCTGGCAAGCAGCTGTCTAGAAATCCATCAGAAATCCAAAGTATTCCACAAAAACCATATTGCTTATGGTTTATGTTATGGAACAACAGACATGCATACAGCTTTCTGAAGCAAAAAGGTATAGGTTCAGATTTGCAATGCGGTAAGTAATCACAAGAGTCAAGGAGGGACAAAGAAAGAAGACCTATGACCTAAAAAAGTAAAACACAACCCAAATAATCAGCCCTTAGTTATTTTTTAAATGACACACTTTAGAATATATGTATTCCGTTAAAAGTACAGTGGTCTCTTGCTTTTAAGTATTCTTTGAGTATAACCTATATTACTACTGTTGTTATGAGCTTTAATTATAGAATATACAAATCTTTTAATATTTACTTTATTATAATACATGCATTTCAAAAACCATCATTACCATAGAATCTATGCCGTCATTGTGAAATCTAATGAGTATACAGTACGAGAAATGTCTATTTTTCAAGCACTTCTTCTACAGCCATATAAATTACTGTCAGTAATTGCATATATTACTGCACTAAAATTTCTTTGCAATGACATGTTTTCTGGACTCTTTTAGGCAAGGGACTGTAAATAAGCTGAAAGGGAGCGCTCTCTTCTTCTCTTCACTAGGGAATACCCTGTGCCACAGTAATCCCATTTTTTTGCCGAGAACCTTCACTTCTGGGAGGGAAGAGAGAAAAAAGGAGGAAAGCAACAGCTACCATGGATGTGCACAGGGCGTATAACTGTTTTCAGTTATTAAAAATGATAAGACCCTTGTATTCAGGAGCTTACAATCTAATGTAAACAGAAAGATTGCAAAATGAGAAATGAAAACCGACCAAGAAGGAGTTATGAGGCAAAGAGACAGGGAAGCAAGAGGAGATAGGAAAACGCTGCTGGAGAGACTCATGGGAGCTGGCATCAGCCCAAACCTCTCCCGAGGCCTCTTCACATAAACATGTGGCCTCCTCCTCCCCCTCTTCTTCTTCTTCCTCCTCCTCCACCTCCTCTTCCTCCTCCTCCATGCCTTTGGAGGAGATCTGCATTTCAGTCACTGGTGACCACAGCCCCTTGACCTACAATGACCAAGCCGCCAATGTTACTGGAAGCAGTTCAACTGTACCCAGCACAGGATTTTTAAAAAAAGTCTTGGTTAGGACCGACAGAGGATGACAAGATGAAGCTCACACCAGTGAGACAATGCTTAAAAAATCTTGAAACCACTGCCTTAGTAACACATTTACCGTCACTGCATTTGGCTTGGTGTCCAGCACTGTGGTTCGAAAATCTAATAGTGGATTATAAAGGAACACAGAGCCTGAGAAGACTTGTTCTTCCTGCCTTTGTAAGCTTACAAGTAGATGACACTGACTTCAAGCAAGCAGTCATAAAAGCTAGTTTCTAATGTTAGTACAACACAATAAAATCATTAGCAGCTGTTAGGCATAAAGACATTGCTTCTCTTCTTTTTCTACCAGAATTAAACTGGGGTTGTATTTTCTTTTGTTAATAGCACCACAAACATCAAAGTGCGAAGGAAGTAAGTCCCAAATTTCACTTATTATATCTGCAATGATGTCAAACATCCAAAAAGAAAGAAGGCAAACACTGTTCCAAGTTAATAAGAAACACTCTTTCCACGTATCTTAAAAATGCACTTTTCTATTTTAATACTTTTGCTGCTTAAGCAGAGAACAGAAATACTGCCATGGAGTGCATTTAAAGTATTAAAAATAAGGAACTGAAACTCCTTTTTCTAAGATGGCAACAAATAAACTTGTGTGTACTCAGGAAAAAACAAGTTTGCCTGTTGTCAATCCTTGGCGTATTTTCTGGATTGAAGAATCTTCTTTTCTCCTTCCTAGAAAAGTAGAGATGTGCTCACAAAAAGTAATGGAACTGAATAATAGAAAATCCACATAATGCATATTTTCAGTAAGCAATCATTACTTCTGAAATGGAGAATAAAAATGAGAGGGTGATGCAAGTCCCAAAGAAAAACATACTCCTCCAGTGAGAGATTACCCTTGGAAATCTGACATCACCACAAAATAAGACAAATAATCAGAAGGCTTTCAAAAAGGGGCCAATTTATTTGACAGTTTTGGCTGTATTCTCATTGCCAAAGGAATTACTCGTAAGTGGCAGGTGGTGAAAGGCAGGGTGGGGCCTAGGGATGGTAATCACAACAGTAAGCAGATTTTAGCTCGACTGAGAAGCAAAATCGCATTCCATATTAAATGATGAGAGGCCCATTTGATGCTCAATAGGAATTATAGACCTCTAATGGGCTGCTGCAATTGCCATGCACAAATAAAAAAACAATGATACATCCAGAAGGGTTTCCAAGACTGGCTCTGAAGGGCTTTAAAGTTTTTCAAATGACAGCACATAAAAACGATATACACAAGCCAGCAACAGAATACACCAAGGTAAAAATAATCAGTAAAAGGCAATTACATCACACTGTAGTTTTTATTCCAAACCAGAACTAAAACCAACTGGGACTGAAAGAACATGATGATGCAATTATCCCAAATCTACATTTATGGGTACTAGGTCTATAACCATTTTTTTTAAGAATACAAAGTTTAACCTTCCAAATGATAAAAAAAAAATGTAGGAGCAGTGCCATATCACACACGTGATTTCAAGGTTGCTTAAAGCAGAAGAAACACAAGGATGAGCTCATTAAAAGAATGTTCAAATGGTTTTTTTGGTCACTCACAGCAATTACAGTATCTGTTAACCTTGACAAACCACAAATGACCTGAAAGTGTTTTCCAGTTGACTAATATCTGCTGAAGAACTTTTAAAGAAAAAGACAGACAAATCCAGGAAGGATGACAAGAAGTATTTTCATTAATTATTGTCTTGTCCACATAATACAAACCCCACACAAAGTAAATGCTCTTCCATGCTTGCACGTCTATTATAAATGAATGTATACAAATACGATAGTATACAAATCTGTCATAGAAATATGAATCAAAATTGAGCTTCAAAGTTTTAGAAGATCCTCTTGACCAGTTCCTTGCACATTGCTGCAACAAATTTTTCTGGGCTTAAATCTTCCGTTCTCCATTTAGTTTCTCATTTACAGTTAAAGGCCAGAACAGACCATGTCAATGAGACCCACTAGAAGAAATAATCTAATCTGACTTTCTGTAAAACATGGGCCAGAGACTTTCATCTAGCTACTCCTCTGTTAGTGGAGAGACTTGTATTTACCTAAAGCACATCTTCCAGGAAAGCAAAAAATCTATGTCAGCATTCTGAGCCCTGCTTTCCCTGGGGAGCGGGGCAATCCCATTTAACTTCCTTAACCAAATTTGATTGGATTTACGGATAAAATTGATGCCAACCTTCAAGCTATATATAAAAATCAGGTATTGATAATAGGTATGCTTCAATCCAACTGCAACCCAATACTAGCTTGTACACACACATGGACGTGCACACACACACAAGCGCGATATTTGGTAACCACTAAGAGGTTTTAAAAGTGGATGTCTCAGCCTTAACCTTGCCTTTATGGTCGCTTATTGCAAGGCTATACTAAATGAAATACATACCTAATCCTATAATAGTATTTATTCTCCGAAAATGCTGCAGTTTTGGCCTACATAAAAAAGATGTTCTCCAGCTCATACACCGCATGGGCCAATTTCAATGCAGCTATGTTCTCACCACTTAGACATTTAAGCCTCCATATTCTGCTAGAAGTATGATACATTGGGACTTTCTTCAGAAAAAAATTAAAGCTGGTGATGGCTGGCCTGGCTGAATGAATAAAAATAGTTCTGTTTCAAAATCTGATTAAACCATACTAAGATCCAATGTGTAGAAACTTCTTGAAACATACAGAGTCTCCCATCCTGCCAAAAAAGCGTCATTGGCATTTGGGTACAGAAGCAACAGTGGAGAAGCCAGACATATGATCTAGTTTTGAATCAAAAACAGAGCATGCACTGCATGTTTATACCCATTTCTCTTGAAATAGTGTCATCAACCTTAGTTTTAGATGTCGTCATTTGAATATTTTATTAAAAATCTCATAACAGAATACCGCTGGGGAAACCATGTCTGTATTTTATAAAGACATAAATATCAGAGACATTACGAAGACTGTAGAGCCACAAGGAGACAAAAATCTTTAAACTATGAAGAAAAACACAAAATCACTTTGACTTGCTTCCACTCAATCCTATAACGTAGTTACAAAAATCCAGTAATTAATGAAAAAGTTCCATTCATGACTACATTAGCATTATCTAGCAAAAGACACTTGCACAGAAATGTGCAAAACTGGAAGCAGGCAGCAATAACATATTTAGGACCAGGAAAAATTTTTACCTTCTTCAAGACGCTACCAGAAACTAGCTGCCATATTCGAAAACTCTGTTCAAATCCCACCCACCAAGAAACGAAAAGGCACACTGTCTGAAGGACACGGAGTGCAAAGAGGTCGCTAGAAGAGTTTTCTCATGGTTGCACCGGCCCTTCTTTGCTGTCCTGTTAATGATGGTGTATGAGGTGTGATGGACACTACGTGTTACGTAGGCTCAGGACCTGCTCCAGAACGTAGAGATGATCATCTTGCGGCTCTGTGGTATTACAGGAAGGAATGATAAAAGCGTACGAAAAAGGGGTGAACCCTAAACTGCAGATGAAGCCCTAAACATGAAGAATTAGCATGGAACAAGTAAAACACATACAAGGATTGTCATCAGAGTGTTTTAGTATAAAAATAATGATATTTGAGCCTCTCTAAAAACGCATAACAATCATCTTTTGTTTAAAATTTGGAGCTCCCCACACTGTCACAAACTCTCTTTCCGGACAGCTTGGGGCAAGAGAGGCAAAACACAGCTACTAAAACCTCCTCCTGTCTCATGCATATTTATGATCCACATCAATGAGTGCCAAGGGATCATTTTGGCCACAACCCACACATATTCCTCTTTTTCTTTCTGCTCCAGTTTTCAAGGAATTGTCTTTTACAAAACCAGCTTTCCAAAAAAGCTATCAGAGCTCCAAATGCTGCTGTTGCAATACTTGGGTGATAAAACAAGAGGTGGGAAAGCATTAAAGAATGTTTGGACAAGGAACAAGCTGCCAAAAATCCTACTCAATCAGCTACAGCCGTGCAATGAGTGACAGCAATGCAGGAGTGTAATCCACTAGCATAAGACAGATGGATACAGAGTTTATTTTTTGAAGTCCAACCCAGTGTTTAAGCATTGCCACAGACTTTGGAGAGGAATGCCTCCTTTTAAGCAAGTTCACAAACTCATGGGAAAAAAGAATAAATAAAAAAGAAAAAAAAAGAAAAATTCAAAAAAATAAAAGAAAAAAGAGAAAAAAGAAAAAAGAAAAGAAGAAATCAAAGAAAGAACAAAAAGAAAAAAGAAAAAAATTAGTATTACAGGCAATTATTTTTACTGAAGTATTAATTATTCACATTGAACTCATAATATGTTAGCAAAAAAAAAAAGCTGACAGCTAGCTACAGAAAGTTACAGTGAACTTTATCAAGTTGGTGAAGGCTTTCTCTAAAAATATATTTTCCACATGAGATTTCTTTTGTTCCCAAGATAAATGTAACATACCTTGTAAAGCAAAAGAACACGGATTTCACTCCAACTGCACACCCAGCAGCCCAGGCGAGAGTCTCGCCCTCCTGCCTCTGTGCTCACTGTGAGCACTCGGGTTGAGTCCTCTTTTCAGACTCCCATTACCCTACTAGGGTAGAAAACGGAAAATTCTTCCATTTCACCACCTCCAAATGTATCAGCTGACATCACCTCGCCAGGACAAGACATTCCAGGTCTTGCTCGGTGGCTCCTGCATTAGCTCAGCTTCTCTGTTACTCCAAACCACAAGAGATAAGCAGCCATTATAGAATTAATAAATGGGCTCCGATTCCACAAAAGAGAAGCAGTTCCCTCATGATGCAAAAAGGAGACAAAAAATCTGCGGTAGGAGGTGAAAGGCTGCCCCAGACCCCAGGTCCCAGGAGGAGATGGGGCTCCATTGAGGCTGAGACACACTGAAGCAAGGCACTGCAGTACATCTCGCCAGGTCTTCACTCAGGTCCTCAGCTGCACAGAGATATGGTTTTAGGGTAGGATTTCTTTCAAAGTTGTGAATTATTACATATCCAGCAGAAATGTGAGACAGCAAGTTAATGAACTTAATGGAATGGAAAAACAGTGTAGTAAAACAATGAGAAAGAAATTCAAATATGGCAACGGTTGGAACTGCACACTTGCATTTGGTACATTTGTATTCAGTGATACAATTTTAACATATAATATATGTAAAATACCAAACTTAAGAATCGTTCAAGAAGTCCTAAGGTTGATCATGTCAGCAATACCTGCAGTATCAGTTTGCACTCTGAGAATCTGGTGTTGCAGGCTTCCAGTTTGCAGCTATTTTAAAGCCAGAAATGAGATAATACTGTATTTTACAAGAACAGGCCCAGAAATGCTCACATTTGTATGTGAAGATGGAAAAAAAGACATTTTTTTTGTATACTACAACACTTTTTTATACCACTGTTCTCAGTGCTGGAACCATTATGAAATAAGTAACTCCTACCATACATTGCTTACTGTCTGATGTTCTTCCCAAGGAGAGAAGCACGTTCTGCTTTTCCTGTCAGGCTTTTGAAAATGTCTTTAAATAGATGTACACATTGATACTGATTTATCTTAAGAAAATAAGACCACAGAAACATAATTTACACTGTTAGAGAGTAGAATGGTGAGAGCTAAAATCCCTCTTCAAGTGAATACCTAATTCCCCACCTCACACCAGTGCCCCAAGAAACATCTGTCTCCTTTACTGTCACTCCTTATTCTTATTTCGGAAAATTTAATTATGTGAGAGTTAGATTGTAGTCAACAGAAAAAAAAAAAAAAGTGCTTAAGGTAGCTTTGAAACTCCAGCCCCACAGGTGAAGAACCATTAACATAAAAATGGAAATCTTAGTTTAAAAAAAAAAAATCCATAGAGAATGCTCCACAAGGTTTCAACAAACCCTTCATAGCAAAAAATGCCTGAACACTGTGAATATCACAGATAGATATATAGCAGTTATTTAATATCTTGTGCGCTCTGTTTCTTATCCAGAAGTGGCTCTGGGCCTTAGGGACTTCACACTCTTTTACGTGTTGCATGGAATGCAGAAATATTAGTTTTCTTATAAGCTTTCTGATGTCATTCACCCTTAGATTGTCCAAGTGATTCACAAATTAAGTTTGCTACAAAGCACAATTGCAATATCACTGGGTATTAGATAAGGAACTAAGATAGAGTAGAGATGGAAGGAGCTCCTGATCCTGGATCCTGTTTGAAATAACTAGTTTTTCAAAGTGCTTGAAACCATATGGAACTTTACTTGTGCAAGCGCAGCTCTCCTGAACACCAGCTGCTTAGGAGTGCTCTGCACATCTACTGGGTGGCTCACAGAACCTTGATTTCCGTGCGTAGGGAATGAGCAATACCCGGTCACTGTCAAACTCCTGGGAAGCCAAGTCTAAAACGCTCAGATCATCACACAGCTCTGAAGACACAGAGGATCCAGTGCTCTAAGGTAATGGTAGGACGCCAGAAAAACAAGAGCATCCTTTCTCTGCTACCATTCTTTGCTCAATTCAAAAGTCTGGAGGACACATAAACAAGTGCTCTAAAACCATCACCTTCTCCCACTACACAAGTTGACTCATTCCTAGACCTCTGCTCTGAATAAGGTCATAAATGCAACTGGAATTTTGTAAAATCCCACCATCATGATAAATATCACCATATAACTTCCAGCCTAATTAGTCTGTGCCCTTAGACAGATATTCCAGGTCAGAAAGTGAGCTTTGCTGCATCTCCAACATAGACTTTTCGAGACCAAAGGGAGAAACAGTTGCAAATGTATGGGACCTTACGGAAGCATATCCTGCAATAAGCACCTTCTTAAATAACACCAGACCTCCCTCATAATCATCCATCTAAATCATAATTTCAACAGCTTTTCACACTCAGATGCTCAAAAAGGAACAATGACTTACACAAGGTGCCCCAGGACATTTGTGGTTTTATGGAGAAAGGAAAATCAACATGCTGAATGCAGCACATAAACCAAGACACAGTCAAGACAACAGTAAATGAAGTGTTCACAAAGAAGCACATATAACGTAATATTGTTAATAATTATCATTAATAATAATAATAAACAACACAGTATAGTATTTGGTATGTAGCCCCTTGCACTGTAATTGTGTGGTACCAATGGAAAAAAAAATGTGGCACCACATCTGACACCAGTCTGCAGTGGAAGATCGAAAGCAGGGTTTGAGGTGTCATGCAGGTAACAAAAGTGAGGACCTACTGTGTGGTGACACACAGGTAGAGCTGGTGGCAGAGCCTATATGCCAAGCAAATCCATCAGTGGGTGACGTGGAGCAGCTCTCCTCCTAAGCTATGCCTTCAAAGCTTTTTCTCCAGCATGTGTGCACACGACTTTTATCACTCTGCTGAACTTCTCTGATGCACCATTCACTTGGACCTGTCTCTGAGCCACATGATCAGCAACTGTAACCATGAAATATATTCCCTACTGAAAACAGCTATATGTGCATTTCAGTAGTGGGTTCAGCGAGCTGTGATAAAGGGGGAAAGTTGTAACTCTACAATGGGAGATTTTAATTCCATTTGTCCCTTGTAGCTCTCGGGTTCATTCTCTGAAACACATCAACGTCTCTCTGATTTCTTCTTTCTGGTTCTCCTCATGAGTACTATGTAGACAGGAAAATCAAATGAACTTCTAATTTTACAGCTTCTGATCAAAAAAAAAAAAAGTCAAGCTCAGCCACCCAGAGGCAGACCGTTCCTTCCCTCAGCGCGCCTCTGCAGCACGCAAACTAAGGCTGACCAGAGGTTCCCTACGTAAGCCTGCCGTGTCGACGGGCACCGGGAGCAGCAGGAGCCTGGATGTGCTCCCGGTGCCTCTGGGCTTGGAAAGCGACCGCTCCAAAGGTGGCCACAGCAAACACACCGGCCAGAGGGCCAGCCACCAGTGGAATCCACACTTGCTAATGGAGCTCCACAGAGCAACCTTCAAGGCCCCTTTTCTGTCCCTGTGTTACACTCGCCCTCTAAAAGCAGATAAAGTTAACAAGTACCTTTTAGAAATCTGTGAAAGTTTAGGTCCCAGAAACTTAAGTTATATTTCCTTAAACTAGGAGAATTAGAAGCTAAAAAAGTGCTTTTTTTCATATTTGTTAGAAAAAAAGAGGTGCTAAAGAATATACCAGTGATAAGCTGGTTCCTGTAAGCCAATAGAAATTTTGCCAGTTCAGCTACAGACTGTGCTGGAATTCGAAACCCTATTTTTTCACAAGATCTCATACTGCTGCCTTTAAAGACACGCAGAAGCTTTCTCAATTAAATATTCTAGCACAATGGTGGAGGTGCCTATGATAGTCATATAGAAATGCAGCTGTGTGCACGTAAGGCCCACTGCCCAGGCAAAAGACAGGCAGCATCACTGCGATGTGGCCTGAGACTGAGCAAGCTGCAGAGGAAGGATCACTAAAAACCCTTGAACAATTTTCTTGAATGGATTTAGAATCCAGAAATCTCATGTAAGATGTTGTCACCACGTCACCAACAGCCACACAGTGAACCATATGAAACACACTAATTGTAAAGCCAAATATTTTCAATAACTGCAGTATTGATACATAGTGGTTTTTGTCTCCAGCACTGGCCAGGCAGAAAACTAGGTATCAGACCATTAAATTTCAAAAGCCTTGAGCATTTCATGGCATGAAATACAAACCATGAACTCCTCCTTTAAAAATCTGTAAGCGATACACCGTTTTAATTACTGATTGTACAGTGTGTCAGAAGATGGAGAGAACCACTAAAATTAGTGAAGTTATTTCTTCAGGGTAGCCTTCAAAATGCACAGGTAGATCCCTGAAACACTAAATACTGGATACTGCACAAGCTTGTTAAAAAAACTCCATCTTTCTGATACTATCAACAGATATTCCGAAGACTCATGGTGAGCTGGATCTGCAGAAAGATGAAGTGTGAGGCCAGACACCAAAGGGGACTACAGCACCCTTAACTGTGTGCTGGGATGTTTCTTCAGAGTACGCAATCCTAGAAAAAATCTTTGCCTTAAAAAATGGGGATTCTTACAAATGTATTTAACTACTGTGTTGGGATTTTTATATACTGCCTCTTTGAACATAAAACATGGACTTTAATTTCCCTCACCAAACAAAATAAACATTAATTTATATTTATAGTCCAAAGATAAAGAATAAAATAAATAAATAAGCAAATTCCCCTCACAACAAAATAGGAAAAAAAAATGATTAAAAACTTTGGGTCCTTATCTGGTGTAGTTCTCATGGTTTCAGTAATGCTCAACTAATTCATTGCAACGTAGGGTATCCAGCTAATACTTGTATGTTACGGAGATTTCATTTTAATTGTCGATGTGCTTCGAATTTATCACGAAACCAGAAAACATATGTTTAAGAAACACTATCAGCTGCTGCCAACACCCTTCTCTCAGGCTGCTCCAGCCACTTTTCCTCTTTGATAACTCTCACGCCTCTTTGGAATACAGACTGTTCTAGACAGACTTACCTACAAGATCTCGGTGAAAATTTACCTCCACGGTTTTCACTCCCCTTGGCCGCTTTCTGTTTTCTGCACATTCTCCAGCTTTTCTACATCTGGTTAGGCTGCCCCATATGTTTGGAACAGCCTCCCTTCTCCCTGCCAAGCAACCTTCCTCTCTCCCATCAAATCCTTCTTTCTTTCAGCAGTCCCTTCAACAATAATCCTCACATTCACGTTCCCCCTTGCCTGACAGTTCCGCCGTGTCTCGTCATGCAGCTGTTTTTTTTATCTACCTTCAGGCCAGACCTTGCAAACGTTTTCCCATGGCAAAAAACCAAAAGGTTCCAACCCTTCTGATCGGTGTCACTAACCACAACAGGATGAGTTCAGAGGAAAAAAGAAAAGAAAAAAAATCCATGTTTTAGTTATTAACATCTAAAAGGCAGTAATTTCATTCCCATGCAACGGGAGCGAAGCAAACGACCAGTGGGATGTCTGTTTCTCCTGCCAGCAGCGGGCGGATGCAGCCCTGGGGATGGGAGAACAGGTAGCTGCCGGGACGGACCCCGGCACCAGCCCCGGCACTGCCCACCCTGTCCTCCCCTTCCCGACAGGGAGGTGACATTTAAAATGTTACCATTACCAGAGGCTCTCACTCACCCTAAGGCTGGGTACATTTTTTGAAGTCAATGAGCTAATTTACCGTTTGTAAAATGTGCTGCCACAGAACTAAAGAGCATAAGCAACACCAGCTTCTCACTGTCATGGCATCTAAAAACTTCATATCTGGCCATGGGAGAGAAAAAAAAATGCACTTTACACATATCCTCAGCATATTCTCCTTGTGAGTGCCAGCTTGTGTCAGCTGATGGATACCATAAAGATAAAAAAAGACCACTGAATCCAGAATAAAACCCTCTATTCAAATTATGCATCTACCTCTGAGCATACTTCAGCAACATCACTTGGGCAAGGAAGCCACATTTTATGACTAGGAGGATCACTGCAACCCCATTTGTCCTCACCAGACTTCTGTCACAGCTGAGGGAATATCCCGATCAACACCAGCTTCACCAAGGGTTGGGTGTGCCATCGATCTCATGCCTTGTGTTGCTGGGTAAGCTCCTGGATGGCTTGTTTAACAATATATGCCAAAAGGTGCTTCCCAGTTCTTCCTGCGTTCCTGAGTAACAAAGAAGATGCACTGCCAAATATCCTCCCACTGAGATCTCAAAAGCAAAAACGCAGCACCCTCCCTGAAGGAAAAAAAAAAAACAGCAAGGATTTCAGTTTATAGCAAGCTTGCATATTTTCCTGGGTTTATGTGCTTTGTTTTGCACAGACTCATAACCTAACTAGGAAATCACAGACTGCTGCATCTGCTGGGTCTCAGCTATTATCAAAAATGTGCTGACTCTATATAAAAGTTATCCCATTGCATCATAGCACAAACAACCCGGGTGACGCCTGCAGCCGTGAGCAGACGAGCCCGGTGCCGCATCCCTCCGCAGCCCGGCTGGGGAGGGACCAGCTGGCGCGGCCAGGCAGCGACCGGGCTCAGCAAGGCATCAGCCACAGCTCTTACACAAAGGTAACAGCCAGCGATGGCAAACATTTGCGTCCTTGCCTCATCTCACCATCTGCTTCTGCTGCTGCTCACTTGAAAATTAATACGGTGGCTGCCTGGATCAGAAGCTAACGCTACATCTGTCTTCCTTGGCATTACAGACAATTATCAGACTACGCATGCTACCCTTTCTGCAATTCAAACAGGGCGACAGTGCCCTCTAATCTGTCAGGGTCCTTCCTTCATCAAGAGAGACCAAAATGCTTCATTTGCAACTGCAGACCCTGAAACAAATCAGACTGAATCTTCCTCGTCCTAGTCTATGTTCCCTTACTTTCCCTTCTTCTTCTTCCCCCACACACTTTCAGCAGAGCTAAAAAGTAAATTAATAAAGTGTATATCTCTTTCAAGGAACACAAAAAGGTCTTTCACAGGCAAATGTATGGAAAACTCAGGGCTGGTCTTGCTTGTATAAATTGCATCTCCTAGCCCAAATTGGGCTGTTCGCCAACCACAAACAACTAAAATTGCATTTTATCACCTCGATCATTTACTCCTAATAGTTTCCTACTTGCATCTGATTTGCACTGCACGAAGAATAACAGAAACGTGAGAAGAATCAAGTACATACTGCCATAAGGTCCTTGAGGTTAGCGTACTCGGACAAATCCTCATTCCGTGGCCTTTAATCCAGAGAAAGTCTCAAAGAGGTATTCCCTGTATATAAATTGCAACATACTGGTTTTATGGAAGGACAAATTTCACAGGCTTCAGGGGAAAAACTCTGAGCTAGAAATCTGTTCTCTTCTTTCCCACGTAAGACATGCTGGAAACTGCTCACAGGAACACTATCAAATTGAATATTTTTAAAAGCCTCCGAGTAAAAATTATTTTACCCTATGTGTCCTTTTCATCATTCAAGTTAAAAATTATTCACAATAAGAAAGCAAGCAGTCAAATCCACTTTCACAGTTTTCAGGGGAATCTAGAGTAATGTACATATCTAAAAAAAAAACCCCAAACCCCTTCCCTCCCGTTCAAAGCAGTTTGAAAATGCAGTAAAGAAACTGCTAAAAAGAAAGTTTGCAACCATTCTTTTCATAAGCTGTAGTTTGAGCAGCCTGGTTACAGCAAATAAGCTGCTAAAACAACAACAAAAAAAAAGGCAAGGATAAAATGCTCCATCATGTCCTAGTCTTTTCCAGTTCTGTGGCTCACACCATATCTACACCTTAGCAATAAAATCATGCAGTTGACCTCCTCCACTTCCCAGCAGCAAGACAAGGCCAGATAATTGGCAAAAGGCAGAAAAGGCCAGTGGAAAAATGAAAACTTTAAATAAGCCTTTGTTTTGGAGCATTTGAGATTGGCAGGCAGGTGCTCCAGAAAGGCCAGGCTGTCTTGTGAATAGGAAGGGGCATGAGAAGAAAAACAAGACTGGGATGGGTCATTCGGAGTCCGTGAACCTTAACAGTATTCCTTGAAGAGAAACAAAAAGGTTTATCTCAGTTACACAGCTTGTTTATGGAAAGATACAAACATGCACTTGTGGTAAAGAGTTTTTTTCTCCTCTATGCTGCTTTAATCTGTTTTCCCATGGTTACACTTTTTTGCCCCCAGTTTTTCTTAAGAGACATACAAAGAAAGGCAAAATCAGCTCATGCTTTCTTTGCGTTCCAGATGGCAAAGTAACGAAAACTGACTAATAGCCAAATCAAGAAATGAATTATGATGAAGGCATGGGTTCTAAAAAAAACCTTTGCGATTTTTCAAGTGAGAGCAAACATCATCACATAACTTCTAGAAAGTAATTCTCATGGCACTCAAGGCACTGCAGGCCCATTAACTACTTCATTTTCCTACCTCCGTTTTGGGTTACAGAGTAGCACTCTCTCTGGTTTACAGCTGGGAAACTGAGGCAGGCTCAGTACCACAAAGATGTTCATGGAGCACAACCCCGCGCTGCCATCAGAAGGAGCAGTCACACGTGCCTTTCCCAGAGCCAGGCAGACACTCATCATCTTCCCCAGGCTGGCCCATCTGCTTGGGCAGCCACAGGACGGACTGCAGCAGGGCACTGGTACGGTTTGTAGGTGCACGGTAGAGTAACTTCATGGTGGAACACCACCATAGATCTACTTGTATCTAAATTCATGCTGTGTGGAGCTGCATGGGGCTGGAGTCCCAAACTCAGGCTGTTTAGAAATCGCTTTTGTTCTGGCATCAGGCAATAGTGGGGGATCTCAGTATGAAAGAACCAGGTGGTCCTCACTGCCCAATGTCCTGACATATAACAGGGAGAGAGAGGACACATGGTGGGCTGGTGTCCCACCCACACTGCACGCAGGGGCAGGTCTGTGCACGTCCTGCAGCAGAAATATCTGACGTTTCCCTCCCGCCAACACCAGCAAAGGACTGGGGAAATGGCACGTTCTGCAGTTCCCTAAATCCACAGGTCTGGTGCCAACATCCTTTCTGCGCTCTAACATCAAATTAGATCTATAGACCAAATATATCCACGTCGAATGTGTAACATGGGATGTTTGAGACACAATCTCTGATCCAAACAGCATTTGTCTAACGTTTCCCATTAATGGCAAAGTTCTCCCCACAGCAAAGGCCGCTGAGATAATCCAAAGTTTAGCACATCTGAAAGCCCAAATCCAGCTGTGGCCCTCTCAAGATAATCTGACTAATTTTATCCTTTTTTGACAGTGATGTCTATTTTTGTCTTTGGCTTTTGTAATTAACACGGGGATCTAAGTCATATGACCTGAATGCATTGCAAAGTCCTTAAGGACTTTTTGAAAAAGAGGTAAGCTTTCCCTCAACCTCAGAAGAGCCCAAACCCCCATATAGTAAATTATTAGACAGCTGTGTTAGAGAATTAGAAAATAACCGTTCCAAGCATATAGAATTTACTATTACGCTACCAACAACTTTAATAATATTTAATTTTATTCATAAATTTCTACGCCACTTTGCAGGTTTCCCTGACGCTACCGGGCCATTCCAGAGGTGCAGACCCGGCTCGCAGGAGCTGCCTCTGCGTACGCCACAGCACATTGACCAGATGTGTGGATGCTAGTAAATAATAATAACGATGATGATGATGGCAGAACCATGTAAGCATTCATGATTTGCTAGTTTCCAGCCTTTCCTCGATCTGGCTGGCGAGAAGTGGGAGGCTGACAGCCATCCTGGCAGCGCGCTCAGCCCCCGGGGCCCCGCGCCTCATCAGCCGGCCGGGAGCAGCAGGATGCTGCGCCGCTGCCAAGCCGGGGGGTGCGGGCTCAGGGGGACCCCCGGTTTCTGCGCACAATGCTCCTCACTGAATCCAAGGAGTCCAGCCTGGGAGGACAATCACAGGCCACGCTTGGGCCTCCAGATCTACGCTCCTGGCTTGCGCTAGCCTGCAGGCAAATGGCTTACTTACATCCATGAGCAGTGAGGAGGAGGGCTGGATTTTGAGCCAAGTCAGAGATCATTTGCAGCATGGATTAATTGAAACTACTTGGATTTCACTTTTTACCCTCCCATACTGAGAAAGAACAAATGCTTCAGAATAAAACGGCTCAACAACGCCAATACATCTCCCCCACCAATGCCACCAACTGATGGCTACACGTGCCGGGATGCAGCCTGTATGTAGCTAGGGTAATTCTCTGACACGATGACACCACCAAAAATTATTTCACAGGCTATGGTGAGACTGTATCCCACGGTACCAGCTTAGCCCACAAGTCTGAAACAAGAAGGACATGGAGAAGGTAAAACAAAAGGTGAAAACTGTCATCATATTCAAGCAAACCACATGTACAACTCTGAAATGTTCATTATAAAATTCCAAGCAATGGTCTTTGTTCTGTGGCACAGAGAGACTGTCTTTGGAAATAATGAAAAAGCAAGGGTGAAAGGGGGCTTGGAATACAAGTCAGCAGGTGTGATTATTGTTTGGAAAAGTCTTACGCACTTATTCTCCAGAGCACTACATGAATATTCATTAAGACTCTCAGCTTAGGAGGTTTCAGATTGGAGCGCTGATATCTTCATTTTACGGAAGAAAAAATAAGGCATAAAAGTGCAGGTTCACACAGCTAAGTGGAACTTAAGGACTGTAGTTTCTCCATAGCCTTGTCAAGTCTTTTACCAATCATCTTTCTTTAAGGTAAAAAGAGCAACAACTAAGTGACGGTGGAGAAAAGCCAGCTGCCTAAGACCACTACAAAAATAAATGGCAAAGCCAGAGATGAATTCAGAGCCCTGAAAACTCATTCCAGTATCCCGGTCCTTCAGGAACACTACTTAAGCTTAGCAAATCATGAGCTAATATCACTCTCTCAAGCACGGGTAGCAGTTTCCCAAATCACACCCCATGAGGCCACAGCTCAATGAACCATGCAGCTGATCAACGGAGCAGCTCTGTCAGCAGAACTTCAAATTAAAAGTGAAAAGAAAAGGGTTCACTGAACTGCTGACATAAATTTCAGGTTCAGCAACAGTGCCTCAAAAACACTGCTCTTTGGCAATTGTCAGTGTCAGATGGCATGTTTCAGAAAATATCTCAAGTTTGGAAAATAACGTTTTGTCAGGGAGTGTCTTGCAAGCCCCGTATATTCTAATTTGCAGCTGAGGACTACCACAGCAAACACCTCCCTTGGCGTAAGTTAGAGATGGGCACCTATTTAAGTGTAAGTTAGAGAATCCGCATCCTTCAGCCAAACACTGGGGCAAACAGTTTTGCTTCAAGAAGCTTCAATAACATCTCAAAAACATATTTAGAGAAGAAATAATCCTGGCTGCAAAGTCTGTGTGGAAAGCCTAGGAAGTAGTCAAACGATATGCTGCACCCCAACACCTTTGCTCCCCAAAAAACAGAGGACTAAAACGAAGACACTAGAGGACTCGGCAGACCCACTTCTGGTTCTTCACGGAGTCATGAGATGCACTGAAGCAACTGTTATCTCCTTTCTACCCTCCAGGCTGGAGATAGCCCCCTTCACTGGAGATAAAGATAATAATTTTAATCCCTTTTGTTTTGAGCCTTGATACCTACTAAAGAAAGACATTACGCTAGAGTTAGATATATGATGTTTTTTAAAACACACCTATGAAAGCAACATAAGAATTCTTGTGCACGCCATCTAACAATTTAATAGTTTTGCAACCATACAAATCTGAAAGCATGGCAAGAAGAAAAAGTGTTACAAATGCAGCTAATCAGAGAATGCTCCCAAAGGTCTGCCAGCAAGCAACCAAACCTATCTGTCTTCTTTGTTCAGTCATTTCTAATTTTCCTCGTGTTACAAAAAAAGAAGTTGCTATTTATCCTCGTTCATAGTATATTCCTTCAGTAAAGGACACTGGTACGGTCACTGGTACCCTGGCAGGGTTTAATCTTCTAGGTGGTCTAAGTAATGGTGAAGTTTTTCCAAATGAACAAATAAATTTATATCTTCAAGCCCTTCCCATTTAAAAGTAAACAATGTGAAGCTAAGTAACATAAGAACTTTAAGGACAGCAAAAACAAATCAAAGAAAAAGACTGAGGCAACACAGATGGTAGAAATGTGAAAAACGTAAAGTCTGGGACAGGGAAAATTGGGAAGAAAGTTTCGAAAGGAGCTCTGAAAAGCTGCTCTCTACACCGCATTTTCATACAGGGCACCTTACCTGTGGGCTTGCCTGATGCTGCCAGGAAATGCCGTTCCCATCATCCACCCACCAGCTGATGTGGAAACCAACAAAAGCCCATTCCCAGCAGCTCTGCCAGGCTGCGGGCTTCGCCATCGCTCCCTCCCGCCCTGCCCCAGCATGGCCCCACGGAGCAGAGAGCGCTGTGTCCCTTCCTAGGGACACCACAGCAACCCCCCATGTGCCCTGTGGCACCGCCCCAGCCTCCCTCCGTCCCTGACACCTTGGTTCCACACGCCATCCCATGTGACAAAAAGGAAAATCAAGTGAACACATCTACTTCACATACCACGATGAGCAACAGAACAGGGAATATACAAACAGCAGGTCAGAAGCAACACCAACTTCTATAATGCTGCATGCTGCTCACAGAACTCGTGCATAGACAGAATCATACAATCATTAAGGCTGGAAAAGACCTCTAAGACCATTGAGTCCAACCGACAACCCAACACCACCATGCCTGCTAAACCATGTCCTGAAGTGCCACATCTATACGTTTTTTGAACACCTCCAGGGATGGTGACTCCATCACTTCCATGGGCAGCCTGTTCCAATGTCTGACCACTCTCTCAGTAAAGAAATTTTACCTTATATCCAATCTAAACCTCCTCTGACGCAACTTGAGGCCATTTCCTCTCGTCTTATCGCTAGTTACTTGGGAGAAGAGACCAACACCTGCCTCACTACAACCTCCTTTCTGGCAGCTGTAGAGAGCAATAAGGTCCCCCCTCAGCCTCCTCTTCTCCAGACCGAACAGCCCCAGCTCCCTCAGCCACTCCTCATAAGACTTGTTCTCTGGACCCTTCACCAGCCTCGTTGCTCATCTCTGGACACGCTCCAGCACCTCAATGTCCTTCCTGTAGTCAGGGATCCAAAACTGAACACAGTATTTAAGGTGCAGCCTCACCAGTGCCAAGTACTGATGACTAAAATGCTTAAAAGATCAGGCAGATTTGTTTCAGAGAAAAACGAAAACTATAATGCATTTGTCTTAGGAAAAGAAGAAGTGTAAAGATAACGATGTGAAACAGGACACGGGGATTCTATTTACTCCTCTTAATAACTAAAGAGCAAGAAGATAGCAAAATTAAAAGACAACAAACAGATAAAAAGAAATCATAGAAAATTGTCACATGAAAAGTATGAATATAAAATATCAGCAAGTAAGTAAAGAATATTTTTTTTGCTAATAATTCTGGATCACTGGGTAGGACGAAGACCAGACAGCGCTATCTATTTACTGGGGGTTAAGAACAAACTTCCCGGCAGGGCAGGTTACGCCAAGATCACCAAACAGATGGGTGAGGCAACTTGTTTTGGTGCGTTTGTTAGCTGAGGTGGATCTCTGGCAACAGCGCACTCAGACAAGGGCAGACAGGAGGAAAGGGCTGCATTTGCTCTGGGAGCATCCTAGCAATATTTGATTCAATCATCACTAATTGTCCCTGTTTCTGCCCCTACGCTTGGAGCATGCCCTGACACCAGTCAGTCAGCAGAGAAGAACAGGGGGAAGTCGAGTGCAAAGAATAGTCTGGGTCATAGTTTATTGGTTTATTATCTTGTGTTTAACTTAATTCTATGAAATTCTTTTCTAATTTGCACTGTTTCCAGCCTCTTTGTGTTTTCTTATAGATTCTGCACCTCTTAATGAGCCTCTTTGCTGCCTTTTGGCTTTGGATAGGCCGCAATCTTATCTCTCTTTGCAAAACTTTCTTTATTCTCCTTACTAAATCTTATTTATTGTTGGACGCTGCTAGTGAGATCAGCCTCCTCAGAATAAAAGTGTGGAAACTGTCCAAACCCCCGTAGAGTTTACTCACTCAGCAGAAAAATCCTCGTTAGCTCTGTTTCATCCCGGTCTCCTACCCCCTATTTATTTTGGCATAGTAAAAGAATATGCCGTGTTCTTGAAAACAGAATTCTCCTCTATAGAAAGACTTAGGTACACAAAGCAGGTAAAGCGTAATTTTGGTGAACATTTATGCAGCAGCCTGGTGGGAGTGCAGTTGTTCATCTACGCTCTTCACAAAAACGAGATGCTGAACCGTGTGCAATAGCCACCAGCTTCACTGTGGCAGCAAGAGGGATGGAAGGAAAGGAGCCCCATCCCAGAAATACAAAGTTACCCAGTTTATAACATCACATTCCTGTTAATGAAACAGTTGTGAGACTCTCCAATGAAAAACAGTTGTATACAAGCACATACATATCAATCACTGCCAAGGGTCTTTAGGAGCTTCGGAATCATTTAAATCCAGCCTCACATCCCACTCTGATAGAGGTACGTCTTGGTGTACTAGAAGGAGGTTGTGCAGGGTTACGTGGCCACTTTCTCAGTGGGAATTGCATGGTGTAACAAAGAGCAGGTGATCTTCTGCGCTTCCTTGACCATCCTTCTCTTTTCTCCTTGAGAGCACGAGAAGTTGCCACAGCAAGAGGAGAGATTTGCAACATGCCAAGCATAAAAGGCAGGATCACGTGGGGTGGCGAGAGGCCCCCTCTGAGAACCAAAGACCTGTTCAGAAGTCTTTTATCAGGACAGAATACAAGGCCCCACCAACGTGAGGTACTGAGACAGAGTCAGAAGGTCCCTTCATTTATCGACAACACTCCAGAGCCATTTCTTCATGCTTTCAAGGAACAAGAACACCTTATTTCACCTCAGAATAATAAAGTATTAAATGCTGGAAAAAGATGCTCTGGAAACTTACCATGTAGGTTACCAGCAAATATCCACTTCTTGGCAGCCTTGTGTGTTTGGAGAGGTCTTTTATTTAGTTTAAGAAAAAAAAAAGAATTTTTTACTAAATAAACATACATACGTTATTACTCACATCCAGAAGGAAGTGTGACTTTTCAGGAAAAATCAACTTTCTGAAGAAAGACGAATGAGTACGCTACGAGTCAGACTCATCAGTAGTAAACTAAAATCGTCTGTCATAGGACACTTCTTTTTTCTCCTCTACACTTCTGCTCTGAAACAGAAATAAATTTCAATTGTTCTTCAGAAAAAAGTAAAAGAATTTTTAACTTGCACTACCTCCCTAATTGTGGTGTTTATAATGAACAGAAGTTACTTATTTTTGGAGGGTAAAAAAAGAACATTCTAGTATTATTTTTGGCTGGTTTGTGCGTTTTTAACAGGCATTTCATTCTTTCTAAATGCCTATTAATTTTTGGCATTGCAATACCTTCATGTAATTTTTGTAAATAGAAAGATACTGAAGTCTGTATCTTTATATCACTATTTTACATATCTTTTTAAAAATGAATCTCATTGATTCATTCTGAAATTCCCCAAAAGGTCACAGTTTTCAGCATGTCTAAGAGCTGGCCCCTAATATCAGTTAAAATACCACTATATATTAACCTGTTTGGAAACTAGAGCCTCTCCGCTTAATCATAAACACCGCAGCTAAAGTCTGTCCTAAGTAATCTGCCAAGTGCCACGCAGGAGCTGGTGCCAGTTAGGAAGACAATTTTATTCTCTCTGTTCCCAGAGCTGGGCTTTATCCAGGAGACACTTTCTTCTCCGGGCTGCATTTTTTTTAAGCTAATTTGGGGTATTTTGCCTTTAGCTTGGAACATCTTCTAAATAAAATAAAAACGTTAATCTGGACATAGTATTAGTGCCAATCCCATAATGTACCACTTTTATATGGTTTAATGGGAAAAAAAAATTCGCATTACATCAAAGAGACAATTATAATAAAAGATATAGACCTAAAAAGCCTTCTCTCTTTCAGGCACATGGGAAATGTCACTCTGAACAGATCTGCAGAACCTATAGCAAACCCAGCAGTAAACTGGAATCATCTTCCCAGGGCATGTCTAGCTAGAAATGCAAGTCCTTTTTGCTCCTACTCCAGTGCAATCATGGCCTGCTGGGAAAGGCTGGAGCTGCTCTGCCCCCCACTTTCTGCTCCGGGTTTCTGACTCTCCCCTGCCTCAAGGGCCAGGCTGAGCGGTGGCAGAGTGCCTCGGTCCGGTGCAAAAGGCAGGATTCCTCTTCCCTGAAGGAGAGCCACCTCGCCCTACAGCTGCACGACTGCCAGACCCGGTGCACCCATCAGGAATCCAACCAAGCCACTGGCAAAGCAATCCAGCCAGGTGCTGCGATCTGCAGGGCTGCTGCCTTTAATTTTACAGCGACTCTTCAGCTACTCGGTTTCCAACGGCTTTTTGTTCTGCTTGCTAATGCCTTACTCTGCAGTCGAGAATGCAACCTTTTGACAGTTGGGTTGAATCACAAAACCCATTTATACTTGAAAAGTGCATTCCTCCAATATTTGTTCAATTGTACTGCCCCAAATTTTGTTAGATAACTTACGACAGAGGGTAGTTAAATTTTTTGCCAGAAGCAGATCAGCAGGTCACTCTTCTTTTACGAGAGTGTTTTGCTAACACTGCGATACAGAAAATTAAGAGCTGTCTTCATGGAACTGGTTTCTAATCTTTTATTGAAGATTTCCTGCTAGCAGTTTTATACTAGACCACTGTCTGTTGGAAACTACAAGCCTGATCCTGGTACAGGCTGCACCTCCTGAGGCACAAACCAACTCCGCCAGGGTCCTAGCCTGCCTCCCCCAGACCCCTCTGAGGGCCCTGCGCACACGCGGCCATGGACAGAGCCGTGCCTTGAGACCAACCTTCATGCTGCAGGGCCAGTGCTTGCTTTTTTTGTAGTGATGGAGTAGTTAAGGAAAAAAGAGAAAAAAAAGTTTTTAAAAGTGAAAAACATAGTTTCAGATCAGAACTAGAATTAGACCTGAGATATTTTGGGGGATAACTGCTGGAAGGTGGATGTCAGCTGGGGAACCTTCATCTTTACTCTCTGTTAAGGCTTGCTGCTGCAAGATACTAAGCAAAATACACCAGACACACGCATAATTATCTGAATTTAGGGGACTAGTCATTTGTTTCAGCACATGCTCCTTCTGGACTCAGTTACTCAGAGATTAAACCCTTCTCTTGGGTCCTCAGAGTGCTGGTACACGCCCTGGCAGGAAGCCACCCTTTCCTCCAAGCGCAGCAGGACACAAACTGACAGAGATATGTTCCCATTCTTTTCTGTAATCACCCCTTCCTCTCCAGGACAGCTAATGCACCAAATATATCAGCACAGTACTCATATCTTAAGCAAATCCATCACGTCTACAATTCTGCCCCTGGGAGAGGGAAGTGCTGGCCCGGAGAGCCTGATGCTGTCAGATGCTGCCCAGAGTTGGAGCCGGGCAATACTCCCCATCCTCCCCTCCCCAGGCCAGGACTAAACTGTGCTGGGCTACATGGACTCCCCTCACTCCCACTCCAGTAAAAGGCTGAAGCTGGGGAGCTGAAACCTTCCTCCACTGTCCCAGCATGGCTCCTGCTCAGCCAAGGAGGAGGCAGTGCTTGATGCTATCGATTTTCCCCATCTCCTGTACTCTTGGTGGTTGAAAACTCCTCCAACTCGCGTGGTTCAGCCCTCCCATCCCATGCCACAGACTGTCCTCAGTGCCCCTTTTCAAAAAGGGTAGAAAGGATGACCCTGGGAACTACCGACCTGTCAGCCTCACCTCTGTGCCTGGCAAGATCATGCAACAGATCCTCCTAGAAGATATGCTAAGGCACATGGAAGCCAGGGAGGTGATTCGAGACAGCCAGCATGGCTTCACCAAGGGCAAGTCTTGCCTCACCAACCTAGTGGCTTTCTATGATGGTGTAACAACAAGGGTGGACAAGGGAAAACCAATGGACGTCATCTATCTGGATTTTTGTA
>Ga0065711_1029608_pt1 | contig 35515 bp, 26 predicted proteins | sample Hoacrofraction12_FD_59098 | JGI IMG/M metagenome (GOLD analysis project Ga0065711, IMG submission 59098) | Hoatzin crop microbial communities from Cojedes, Venezuela - Epithelial fraction 12 v2 (version 2) | ecosystem: Host-associated > Birds > Digestive system > Esophagus > Crop | place... | reverse complement strand
CGCCTCATTCAGCAGCAGCCCCACATTGTCCCTAGCCTTCCTTTTGCTGCTGATGTAGTTGAAGAAGCCCTTCTTGTTGTTTTTGACATCCCTTGCCAGCTTCAATTCCAGGTGGGCCTTGGCCTTCCTCATCCCATCCCTGCATGCTCTGACCACATTCCTGTACTCTTCCCAAGTGGCCTGCCCCTCTTTCCACATTCCATGGACCTTTCTCTTCCACCTGATCTCCGCTAAGAAGCTACTTGTTTAACCATGCAGGTCTCCTGCCTTTCTGCCCTGTGATTTGCCTTTTTTCCACCTCTATTAGAGTGAGTGCATTTGTTTTTTATCTGAAAATCCTCACCCTCATTTTAGAATATATGTACAACTGAAGTTTTGAATAGACTTGTATTAGCCAAAGCAAAGTTATAGAAAAATAGGGTGATACTGGTTTATCCTCTGTGAAGGACGAACACCAGAAAACACCTAAGGAGTGATGGACTAAAGGGCAATGTATTATGTCATCTTGTCATTGATGTGATATGACACAGTTTGATTATAATATTACAAAACATGTATGATTTAACACAGTATGTAGAAATTCCTGCAGTCATGTTAGCCACCCTTGTTAAAATTAACAGATGTACTGTAAGCCGTAATTAAATATTTTCTTTGTTATCTGTGATTTTATTACCTATTATTCACTTAAAGTTGAACAGTCAGCGTATGATTTTCCTGCCTGATAGCCCAAGCTTGGGCCCTAATTCAGCTTTCCCATTTTCTTGGATTCCAGGTGTGGGACTATTTCTCATGGACAGCAGAAATAATAAGGGAAATGAGAGCCAAGGAGACCATTCGGGACATATCTACTAGCAGCCTGAGACTTACCCAGCATCAACAGCTACTGGCAGAGATTGAAGCACGAGAAGAGAAGTATAATCGTGTTGTACAGCTAGGACAGTCACTCTTGCAAGATGAGAAAAAAGGATCAAAAGAGGTAATAGAAACTCATTTCAGTCACACACATTCAGCTACTCAATACCAGTGTAACTATCATGCTATAGTATAGCACACTGTAAGCATGCAAATATGTGTGTACACCCACACATTATCCATATGCATGACCTACATTTGCCTCAGTGTGTTACCTAGCTTGGGCACAAAAGCATCTGTTCCATTTCCTACCTCAGCAGCAGACAAGTGCTGGCATCTCCTCAGGGCTCACTGCAGCAAAGCTGGGCTTATTTGAGAAGTTTACTGTGTTCTGAGCAATGGAGATGATTCTACCCACTTCCCAAACTGGGTTTTCACACAAATACTATTCTTCACATTGAAGTGCTATGTCCATACCAGATGAAGCTGGAAAAAAACCCTGTCAACCAAAGAATTAAAACACTCAAACATATGAGAGAGTTTAAATTGAAACATTTTCTGTAGTGATGAATTATGCTGGTACATTGAACCCCCCAGAAATGAAAGATGGAAATCAAAATGTCAGTTTACTCAAGACAAATACCTTCTAAGATTCTCACAGCATTATTTTTTTTTCCAGTGTCTCTTGAGTATCTTCAGAAAACTGCAGTTTGTGCAGCTTACTCTCCCATCTGACCAAGCTATTTCCTGAAAATATGTTGCATATTGCAATGTATTAATACAGTAATTAGAAACTGACTGTAAAGTCCTTTCCCTGTAGAAAAATATAGGAAAAAATCATTTATAGAAGGCCTGTATATATACAGAGTTTGGAAGGTGAAATTACATGAAGTCTAACATTGAGACATGTCTTCACCTATTAGGAGAATATGCTATGTTGATAACTTCTTTAAGTGTCTGTCCTATCCCAATTTGAAGTGCTATAACTGCACATGACTAAAAATAATGGAGAATTAGGATTTGATTCTAGACGGTATACTTGAGAAACAGTTAACCTTTCTTTGCTCTTGGCTTGGACTGCTGTATATGCCTGGACTGCTGTATATGCTGTAAGAAGAGCTCCTCCATTCCTGAAATGAGGCACCTCTGACTCTTTCTGCCCAAATATAAGTGCTAGGACTTGTTCTACTTTTTCTGTTTGAAACTTTTGTTGCAATTTATGGGACTTATTCACCACTCAATCTTTTTTCCTCCCACCTTACCCTGGAACTGTGGGGATATAAAAAACAACAGAAGCTTTTCATTGGAAATTGTGTTCAGATTCAGCAGAAGCTACAGGCTCTATTGGAAGAGAAGGAAAATGTGTATAATGAATGGAAACAGAAGAAGGAGTGGCTGGAGAAAATACACCAAGAGCAAATGTTCTACAAGGATTGGGATCACCTGGACATGCTCCTGAACTCACAGGAGGTGAGTGAATTATAAACTTGAAATAAGTAGTTAAACTCTTCAAGCATTTGAACTCTTCCAAACTAAAAAGGGCATTACTGTTCACCTACAACTTAAAATCCTTGGATGTGTATAGAGAAGACACTCGTTTTATTGTTATTATTTGCATTTTGGTATCACTTGGAGACTCTGTAGCAATGTACAAGACCCCTCCTTTCTTATGGGGCTTAGGTGTGGAACCAGAAACATAAAGATGATGCTTTCCTGAAAGATAATTCATTGCAAATAAACATAAAAGCTAACAGATGAGAGTCACAACAGAAGAGGGAGACAACAGTCCAGTATTAGTCCACCTTACAGATCTCAGCATACCAACAGCTTAACCGTTCTCAAATTGTTTTGTAGGCTTCAGAGAGAAGGGAAATTGTAAAGATAGTTTGAAGGAGTACAGGGAGGTTACTTCGCATGTTTGTACCTCTGGGTCATTTCTTAGGGAAAAATAATTTTTAATTCTCCAAGACCACTGGCAGCATAATATAATGGCTCTTGGTTTGTGCTGAGCTCTGTTTTCCACCAGCAATTGCCACTGGCACTAAATCTTTTGGAAAACTGACCCTGAGTTGTGCCATGCAGTGATACTTAACCCTGTGGAATACACGGCCTTGGAGCCTTCTGCTGCTTATTCCTTGAAGCAAATGCATATCTTCATAGTTGCCTACAATTGGCACCCCTGGCAAGTATGGCCTGCATTCAGAGTTTGTGCCGAAACACGAAATTAAGAGAGTTTCACCTAGGTTCAGGTTTCTGGAGTAAGATGTTACATAGTTCTACCCATTAATAATTATTATTTGTTCCTTAATTAGCAAATGGCACAAATTGCATTATATCTACCTCAGTTCCCTACCAAGCAGTGACACATCATTTGTTAAGCTCCTGCATTGGAAGAATCATCAGGAAAAATATAAACTCTGCAAAATTTTGGCCACTGTATTCTTTCTTTTTTCATGAAATCGAGATCAGCAACATGCAGAAGCACTGTGGCGACAGTGTCTGCTTTGCTGCATATACCTCAGAGGTAAAGGCCTAGGAAGCTACTATGAGTTAGCGTTTCTTCTTGCCCCTCAGTAATGAGCCCTGGTTGAAAAAGTCTATATTACTCTTACATGAAAGGGGTTGCACCTGGCATTTTCAGTATGTCCCCAACACATGCTGTATAGGTAAGCTCACTTCATATTGCTTCTTTATTCAGGTGAATTTACCATTCTGTGAGGTAGGCTGCGACAAAAGGGGTGGATGTTAATCATAGACTGGGTAAATTCTCTTGGTAGGATCAGTCACAGTACCTGCCTCCTACCACAATTTTCTTCAGCCAAAGCAAAGCCTGAGAATGAAGACTGTGACCTTGAGAACTATGAGGGGCTGTTCTGTTAACAGAATTTTTCTCTTTTAGTATTTTCTCTATGAACTTCCAAGGAGCCTGGTACTCAGTTGCTCTCACTGTGACTAAGTGTTCAGAAGGTGGGACAGGAAAGCATGGATACTTGGCTGTCCGTCCCAGCACCCCTTCACATAGATGACATGTTATGGTCAGGAAGAATGTCAAGAAAATAAGGAGAGGGGAGTAATGACAAGTTACTCTCATCCGTGCATGTATAGAGAATAAGGGAGCCACAGCTGTCATATGCTCTTATGTTCCCTCCACCACCCTCTGCATCTGATTTTTTTTTTTTTAAAAAAAGAGCTCTCGGGTTGAAAAGAATACTCTAGCTACGGAAAGAAGATTCATAAGCTTTTTGTTTCTCATTTTTGCTTATATTTAATCCTCAGAAGATTACAGCTGATTGAAGAACTGTTCCATTTGTGAGAGGTCTGTGCATGTAAAGAATTACAATTGCATGCTCACAGACTTACTGTTAGAAAATAGAAAAGTAGGTACTAAAAGTGTGACCATATAGACAAATGTCTCTGATACTTCAGTGAGTGATGAAGTATCTATGTGCAATATACCAGGGAAATTACAGAATGGCATGAATTTCTAAATTAGTAATCTGGATATCAGTCAGCCATATGTCTCCTCCTTTACTGACACAGTCCCTACCATCACCAAGCTACCACAATGCCTAGAAGAAACTGTTATGGATTAGTGCTCAGATTTAATCCAGGAGATTTATAAGTGCTGTTAGGTGGGAAGACAAGATGCTGATTTTGGTCATATCCAAGGATGCAAACAAACAGATCCTCAGTGAGCTGTGAGCATTCAAGATGAGTTTCAGCTCTCACTACTCTGGATGCACCAATTAGACCAATACTGTGAACAGTTTTCCCTTCAGGAGTTACCAGCTTTCCTACATGATAGTGACTCACTCTTGTGTTGTGCATTCTTGTCATCTTGGTTTTAACCCACGGCTGACACTGAGCGAAAGTATCATGAAGAAAAGGCAGCTACCCAGGAACATCAGCTTGCCTCAGAGCTAAAGAGTATTGGTGAAAGCACATCTCAGCTGTACTTCACAAATTCCATTGCTGCCTGCCCATTTTAAATCATATTTTGTTGTCTCTAAGTTAGTTTTACTGATTTGAGGCCTGGCGATGTTGGTGATCACCTCAATGTTGAGAACAGTGTCAGTCCACAGTGACTATAAATACAGAGTGATGCAGGTGTAGGCTGTGATGCTGCTGAGAAGACAGAAACTATATGTGTTTACATACAAAATAAGCTGTATTTTTGAAGTATTTATGGGGTGAAATAAATAAAGAAAGCAAATCATTGCAAGAAGAGGTAGAACAGGAAGGAATTTACCTTCAATTGGATTCTAGTCCTTCCTTTATATGCAGTGCATCAGCCTGGCCCTGAATAGATACGGCAACACTGTTCTGATTCCTCTACAGCTGGAATTCCTCCCCCATTGCTGTCATCTCTAAGTGTGATCATTCGTCAAACGGGTTATTCCTGTTCTTCAGGACTCTCATCGAAATGAGGGAGAAATAGCAAGAACCGCAAAGCTGTCTTATACAGCTGCCACCATCTGCCTTATGGATCAGTATATACAATCTGACAGTGAACTAAGGTTCCTTAGTCACTATTTGTGACTTCTCTGCATTTGAAGATGAATTGGAACGGGAGTCTATTCCTTTTCAATGGAGCTCTGTTATTACTCTGGAGTTAAAATGTGGCTGCACAGTGACGCAGACTCTGCTCCCTAGGGAGACAGGCAGGGTGGTAGGAAAGCAGTCCTTTCAAATGTGTTTTCAAAAAGTATTCACCCAAGGCATCAGATTGAAGACTCTCAAACCACTTTCCCAATGGGAATTTTGTCACTTGCTGCTTTCAGAATTGGCAAAAGCAGAAAATACGTTCAAAAAGGATTCCTAAATAAATATCAGCAATCTCTTCACCCCTTGTGTTTCTTCTGACTTTTGTGTTTGAGGCAAAGCTCAGCCATGTGCATTTCACTTTGCAAATCTGCAAAATATGCGTGTAAGAAAGCTTCTGCCATCCCATAATTTTTGGATCCTAGTTTCCCAGTACTTCATATACATTAGATCAAGTCTCTCCCCCAGCAGCAAGGAACAGGGGAAGGACTAAGACAACAGAGGAGTGTTTTAAACTAAGAGCTACTACTGAGAACTGCTCTCTCATTTGCTGTCTGTGCCAGTGTGACAGCTTTGACTTTATGCCAGCGTTTTATATTACATCCAAGTTACTTAAACCTTCGAAGGATTTCTGCAGAATTCCGTCTAGGATTGTTTTATGCTAAAGAAAATAGAGCACATGTGGAGAAAATTAGGCAAATATCTATCTTTTTACTTTTTTTCAATTCAGTTGTGCCATTGCATGGAACTGTTGTAGGAAACTCTCCTAAGACCTGTGAACTGAGGTCTTGCCATTCGGAGTGCAGACAAAGCAACAGCTGAAAAAGAAAAAGAAGAAAAAAAATCATTCTTGCTTTAAGCATAAGCAGTGTCCAGTACGCTCTGCTCTGTTCTAACCTTTTCACAGCAGCAGATGCATTGCTCAGGTTAGCTGCTTTCCTTTTTTTCACAGATGAAATAACAGCGAGTTCGCAGGCTGTCTCTGGCAGGCGTTTTTGGCTCCCTCCTACTCTGTCTGCAGTCTCACTGTCAGAACACTCAGGGAGCAGAGCCTCATGCTTCGTAATTTATTTTTCCGCCCATCCCACACTCATATCATTTTGCAGACATGACAGGCAGTGGTAGCAGTATTAGAAGAGCTGTGCATTCTTATTTTGAATGTGGATTTTTTTAGTTTATAGTTTTTTTCCTGGAGAATGTTTATTCATCTCTCATTCCTTTGCTTCAGAGGAGGAATGGAAATTTCCAGTGCCAAAGGAAAAAGGATTAGGAGTGGGTTTTAAAAACAGGAGGAAAGACAAGCTTCTGTGGCTTTGATTTTTGCATCGTTTAGGACTGAGCTTCAGAATGTCATACAGGGACCATCGCTGCAAACTTTCATCTGCAACCTATGTCTCCACTGCGGAAGTGATGATGTCTTCCAGCAGAATGACCCCACCTCCTCCTTTTGAATCTGCTGTGCGGGACAGGGTTTTTCAAAAGATGCCAGCATCAGCATGGCATCCTCCCACTGATCAACCAGTTGCAAATCTTGCTCCAGGAAATGCCAGCTCACCACCAAGCAGTGCGTCTTCTGGGGCTTACTGTTCAAGGCTAGATGTCATCCTGGTGCACACAGACCGGAGGAAAGGTTTCAGAAGTGCAAGTCACTGTGTCAGTCCTTCTGATGAGATATCCAGGTGTTACAGTCCTCCCAGGAACCCTTGGGGCCATGGATATGAGGGTTCTGGTACTCGGTCATCATCTTCATCTTACAAGCGACATTCAGAAAGAGAAAAAAGAGTTCATCGTGTTTCTCCTGAAAAAAACGATCCCTTGAAGCTTGCTGTATCTTTGCCCTCTGATGTCCTTTCCTGCAAATCTCCACCAAGCTGGACATCACGCCTAGATGTTGATCTGTCTGCTATTCCAGCTATTTCTACACTCCACAGAAAAAATCTGCATGCATCCCTGGAACCTTGTGATTCTTTCCCACCCCAACAAGGCTGTAGCCAGTGCGATGCCCAAATGCCAGACCTCCATGCTTCAATGAAGCTTTACATTTCAACTTGCAGCTTGATGATAAAGTCTTTTCGAGCAGATTCCCATGGAAGCAGTCATGCTCATTCAAGTCTGCTTATGCCACAATTAGAGAAGGTGCCTGAAACTCCAGCTGGTCTTCCAACAGGATCCCAGAAACCAAAACAAGGCTTCCCTGCAGGTGAGTCTCCAGCCCTTCAAATCACAAGATTTCATGTGACTTCCTCAAAGTATCCTGGCCTTCCCCAGCAGACTGTCTCCAGAGATATATGGCTGTCCCCAGCTGTGCTGACTGGAAGAGAAAATTCAGCTACTGGGAATGAGGTCATGAGCAAGGATTTAAATCCAGAGTTGATTGTCTTTCAGAACCACCCTTCATCTAGCCCAGAGTTTAGGAAGACTCCATGTGATGGTCTAACACCTGCTCACCACAAGGTTTCCAAAATCACCCTCATACTTGCCACCCCTTGGACTGCTGTGCCTATCCAGGTGGTAAGAGAATTTCGAAGACGCCCAAGTCCAACAATCTTTATCAAAACACATGATTCAGATATAGCTGGTCCACCCTTTCACCCTGTGGAGTTTGGGGCTGGCCTCTCTCTGTCAGTGAATCCAGTATGCTGCTCAGGATTGCTTTCTAGCCATTGGGCAAGATCTGGTTTGAGACCTTCCCAGGAAACGTGCACTCTGAGAAGTGTATGCCCTGACAACACTTTGACCGACATACCAGCTCACACCACGTCTTCATCTCACAGAGACACGGAGGGTGCATGGTGTCCATCTATTGCTGTCAACATTGCGTCATTCGGATCTGGGAGGAGAGTGGTGAAAATTTCCATTCCATTCTAGGAATATTTGCGAACAGAAGTTTCATGTTGTGTTAATCAAACCATGTAGATTTCTTTTTGTATTCTTCCTGCCATGTTCGCACTCCCTAGAGATAACTTATGGGATAATCAGAAAGCTACTTGTTCTGTCACCTAGGCTACACCTACAGCTTGATCCATCCTAAATGAAGCTGAGCGCTCTCATCTGATGGATTACTTAACAAGTATTTCATTTTAACTGTGAGACAACCATTGTCAACATGACATGCTTAATGCTATGCATGTGCTTAAGGTTTTACATAAATGGGCCGTAGTGCTCAGCACTTCGAAGGTTCAAGACTTCAGAGCCAAGAACTGATTTTCTTTGCTAGTCAGTCTGGGACCTGGGACAAATCCTCAGTGTAGTTTTTCTTATTTTTTCTGTTTCACTGTTTTCATTTTCTTACTTGTCATATTATGCTGTATTTCAAATGGTTAATTCCTGGTTTTGTAACTTTTAAAAGTAATACTTGGTTTCAAAACCTGAAATATTTAAGTGTGTAGGAAGAAATCACTTTTTTCACCCTTAGAAAAAGAGAGCTACCACCCTTTCCTGAGGGAAATGAAGGGAATTTAGTCTCCATAGCATCTCAAATTTGGATATCCCAGCAAAGTTTCTAGCAATGAAACTAATAGGGAGTTTAAGAGCAATTTAGTCTGCCTTCAGAGAAATGTTTCATAAGTAAATATTTAAATTATAATGTTCTGTGGGCATAAGATTCTGGTCTAACACCTACTACTTAAAGCATAGGGATCGAGCTTGTGAATTTTGAAGGAGGGGATAAGTGGGAGGAAGGGATCACATCAGTTATGGAAAAACAAACACTGACTTCTCTCTGTGTTTTTGCTGTATACATTTCCGATATCAGATAAATCTATCCTTATGCTGATGAGGCAGCATGCAGTAGAAGTGGGGAAGGAAATTTTAAATACACTTAACATTAGAAATTCACATCTAGATTGTGAGGTCAGAGGCCAATAATACAGTGATGTCAGCATGATGGAAGAGGTGTATGTATTTTTTTTTTCATAAACAACTTCAATGTGTTTTATTCCACTTACGGTTATAGTACGATACTTTGTTATAACTTTTACTGAAATGAAGCAGAGTACAACATATTTGTGAACCACATAGAATCATGGTATTAAGCACATTTATTTACTTTGCTAAAACAAATTTAAATATTTTTTTAATTTATTCTTTTTGGTATTTACTTTTATCAGAAGTAAGTCAAATCAAACCTTGTCGTTACCGATTGGCCATAGAGTTTGGGTTTGATTACATGCTTTAAGTGAAGGCATTTAAAACTGGGAGCAATTCTGGCTTTTAGTACATGCTTAGAGCCAAAAGACTTTCAGTGGAGTTCCAGCAATCTCAGCAGCAAGTCCAGGGCAGCCAGTGAGGGGCAAAATCTGTGGAGCTTGTTATGCTGTGAAGAGCAGAAGCAGGAGAAGGGATTGGATTTGCACAAATATTTAAAATAGTTTTTCTTCTAGAGAAACAGAAATGACACTTCTTTGAGGACAAATTTCTTTTGGGGCTATGTCAGCTTCCAGTGTGTATAAGTATGAAGTTGCGGCATCCAGAGAGCATAGTTATCCTAATGACTAAAATGTTTCATTCAGTATTTCTCAAAAAGCTAGAGCTGGACATGCAAGTGTGTATTTAGTACTATTTTATTTAAAATGAACATTTTTTTTTTAATTGGACTTTGCATTTAGTTATGCATTAAATTCTATGTAAGAGATCTTATGAAAATGTGGCTAAACCTATTCAATGAGCTCAGAAATGGTGGGAAACTCCAGTTAAGTAGGGTTAAAACCTCTGTTTCTGTGTTTTTTATTGTTAATACCTTGGTTATTTGTTACACGCTCTATTTCATATCTCAAAAAGGGCCAAGTCCATTTTGTGGTTTTAAGCATCTTTGCAAGTCTTCACTTAAAAACGAGTTCATTATGTAGTGAGTGGTCAAGTCTTCAGTGCTTTTTGTGGCTGAGCATTAAATTCCTAATGATGGGTCATGATTCATAACAGAAACAAACTTGAAAGAAATCTTATACCTGCTGTGTGCTGTGGGAGACTCTGGTAGGTTACCTGAGGAGAGATATGCAGTGTTTTATATTTGAAATCAACACGTCTCATTCAAAGCAGGAGTTTGGGGATCTGTCTAAAAATATGCCAAAATGTGACATAACTGGCCACAGGCCAGCATTGTGGTGGGGGAGCCAGTTTCCATTCTGCTTTCAGATTGGTATAACAAGTGCTTAAATGAAAAAAATGTTGCAGTTCTGACTCTAGCAATTGCTGTCCTAAGATTTCTGTTTTAAAGACAAATGGAAATTTTTTTCCTCACTAGCTCTCCAAGTAGCACTGTTAGTGCTACTGGGGCTGCTTTCCTCTAAGTGTATGGCCATTGCCTCTCCCGAAATGTATGCAACGTTTTCTTTTACACCAATTTATTGTTGTGCACCAGTTTTCTTTCTCAGTATTAAAACCTGGGTTCCCAAGAGCATTTGCATGGGCTTCTACTTGGAGGACCTGGTCCAAAGCTTTCAGGAGGACTCTTTCCCACTGCTGTAACAGCTGAAGGAATGGGGCTTTGAATGCTCGGTGGTATTTATATGTAGTGATTTTCAGTGGGAGCAAGGCACTGAGCGCTTCAGTGGCAGCTGCTTATGACTCACCACCCCACGCCCCTGCTCTCGAATGTCTCTGTTCTCTTTTTACAAAGAAAGTAACCATCTTTACAAGTAGACATCCCTTGCCTTTTTCTCCACCAGAGATATATGAGCAGGAGAATTAATGGCTGACCATTTCTTCAGGTATCACAGAGTTTGACGTTTCGCTGCTAACAGTTACTAAATAAAGGTCATCGAGTGATATCTTCTGTTTCCTCTGGTAAATCTTTTTTGACCTAAAATGTTAGATAATCAACAAAATATGACAGAGAAGCTACAGTGCTTTTACAGCAGCTTTTAAAACACCAAAACAGAGATGCAGCATGTGATTGTGTATTTGTGTACCCTGATCATCATTGAGTTAGATTCAGCCGATAACTTTTTATTTCAGTGTTAGTAACAACAGTATAAATATGGATAGTAACTTGAAGTGGTTTAACAAAGCATTACAGTAGACAGACCTGGGGCCCACACATCTGTCATAATTTCATACACTTGATGAGTAGGATAGATCAAAGGATTAAAGTTTGAATGACAGAATGTCTGCCTTCTGACGGGGGTTGTATTTAACATACAGAGGCATTAATCTATTTCTTTAGGCATCCTGGTGATTTATGGGCTGGACTTAATAAAAATGTAGACTTGCTGTACAGTGTTCTTCCCGTCTTCTTGACAGTGATTACTGCATTGGGCTTTATTCACCTCTCTTCTGATACTAGGCATGAATTAGTATAAAGCGGTTTGAACATCTGGCCTGGGCATGATACTCTTCTGTGCATTTTTATGTGTACACAAAATATTCCTCTCATTAACTCACAAAAAATAAAACACCAGTGCCAACTCTGGCTGTCGGTCCTCTTAGCCACAGCTGCTGAGCAGGGCTGAGGGGCAGCGGCAGTAACAAGGTCCATCGACCAGCTGGAGATCAAGGTGACGAAGTGAGATCATGACTGAAATCTGGGGCCTGTCCAGGAGGACCAGGGCAGGGCTCAGGCCTCCCCTCAACACAGCTTGGGCAGGGCTGGGGCCAAGCTGAGCCTCAGAGGGACCCGCAGGTGGGAGCGAAAAGGCTGGCCAGGGGACAGTCAGGGCTGTCAGAGCCTGTTGGTGCACTCAGACCCTGACAAGTAGGTGTGGATTCCCCTGCAGGTAACACATGCCAGAGAAATCTCTCCTTCAGAAGATGCCCTGTGGGGTTAAACAGTCATCCAGTACTTCTGTGCAGACAATGAACATCATTACTGGGTTTCTAAAATAGCTGACGAAGAATACCTTTTCTCTCCTATAAAAAACACCCTGTAAGCCTGCTACAGAACTGCAATGTTTTACGAAACAAGAGAAGTATCTCTAGATGTTATTTTTCCTGTGCACGTCTGTGGTATTAAGGCAGATTTACCTATGTTCTTTACCAGCCCTCTTCTGAAACTATTAGCAGTTGTGTTGCTTCACTGATTCTATTCTGTTTCTTTAATGCCTCTTCATTCTTTCACACTGTATCACTGATCTCAAATTCTTCTTCCATTTCTGCTAATTGCACTTTACCCAGGTAGAGTTACTGGTTGGAATTTCTCATCCTTATTCAAATACTTATGATTCCATGAACTCACAAAACGGATTACACAGTGCTGTGTCCCAGCTGATAAATGCAGTCCCTCGTGGCAGCCTGAACTCCAAAATTCCATCTATATTCACTCCACTGTGAACCTTGTCCACAGGTAATTTTTGCTCATGTCCCATCAGAGCCTCTGAATGGGGTTTTTGTCCCGGTGTTGTCTCATCATTAAATAAGGGAAGAGACTGTGGGCAATTAAATCCTCTGGAAAAGAATAAATTCATACTGGCCGGCAGAAAAGCTTGTTTTGTTGTGGATAATAAATAACTACATTGTTTATTCTTTTGCATTTGGCAAAACTGAGTGTAATGGAATGCATGGGAGAAGTAATTGGGCAGTCAGTTTTCTTAATACCAGAAAAGAGCAAAGAAACACTGTGGTCCCTTAGGGATGTATATTGGATTAGTTAGAAGAGTTCCTCACAGTTGTAAAAGCGAATAGTGCAGAGGTCATTTTCTGTAAAACTGCATTTGTTATTTTAGACTAAGGTCTTTCTGCAGCTAAGACTGACAGAACAGTTAGTAAATAAAATCAATACTGGCAAGTTGGAAAGGTGGCCTGAAAAAAATAACAGATGTAATGCACTTGGTACAGGTGCAAGCTATGACATTTTTTAGGAATAAACAGCTGCATAAATACAGGATAGGGACAAGTTGGTCTGATAGCAGTTCTTCTGAAAAATTTCTGGAAGTTCATAGTAGATTGCAAGATGAACTTGAATTTATGGTATTATGTAAAAGACAAACACCATATGCAGATACATGCAGAACATTATAGCTTGAAAGGCACACATAAGCTCTCTGCTGTCTTCACTACTTTCACTCTGGCAGCCTTATTGCTGATTGCCACTTATTGCATCAAGTATTAGGAACTCCATTTCAAAATCAGTGGAAATGGAGAAAACCCAGAGGGAGAGCAAGAAGAATAATCAGAGTCCAGAAAACACAGCCTTTGTGGAATGATTAAGCAGATCAGGGTAGTTTTAGACTAGAGAAGATCGAAATCACAGTATGCAAAAAGCCTACAAACACGAACAACACTGAAGCTAATGTAAAAGGAATTATCTCCTCAGTGTGATGAAGAGGGCAATATGTAATGAGGCGAAGTGCTAGCAATGCATTTTCAGGCCAGATATTTGGAAAATCTTGCTAATGGTAAAGGTAACGAAGCAGTGGAATAACTTGCCCAGGGAGGCTGCAAAGTCTCTGTGATTGGAAGTCTTCTAAAAAGGAATCGTACAGACATCTGTTAGACATGACAGTGTTGATCTTGCTTTGGATTACAAAGATGGCTTAGACCGCTGGAATTCACTGCCAACCTTGTGACTTAGTGATTGCAATAAGCAGTGATAGGTCATTTTCCTTAGCTGGACTTGTTAATGCTTCTCTTTCTTCCTCAAGACCATGGAGCTCTACTATTTAATTTCCAATTTCAGTTCCCTCCTGTTCCCTTTTTTTTCCAAGTGTACTCTCAACTGCAGAGTTAATACCTCTTCTCAAATTTGTGAATCAGGTGTATGTGATAATTAGTCCACTCAGAAAAATATTAAACTTTTTTTTATAGATTTATTTGAAAAGCAGTGACCTCGGAAGCTCTGTACATGAAATAGAGCAACTGATAAGGAAACACGAGGCTTTTGAGAAGCTTCTGACTTCACAGGATGAGAAGGTACAAAAATCAACAACAAATATTCTACAGGCCAATGAGCTAGAATGATGTTTTGGGGTTTGGGTTTTGTTTTAAATATGGCAACACATTTAATTGCTGACAGGTGTGACATGCCTGATATGCTTGAACCAAAGAGAAAATGGGGAAGCTCAGTAAAAGAAGAGGCAGAGCAGTGAAGAACATGTGTTAAACACTCCATGTCCAAGTATTGTCTGTATTGTCTTGCAGTAGACAGGAAAAACACTTAGAAAGTTGAATAGTGGGACTTATCAGAAGAAATATTTGAAACAGGCCATATCATGTGTTATGGATATCAGAAGTTTCTGCTTTTTTCGTTAAAACATTGGTGGTTTTTAAAGCAAGTAAAATACAGTAGGTCAGAGGGGATGACTTGTCTAATTATTTAAAAATGCATTTGGTATACAATATCTATACCAAATTGGCTAGCCTTTTTGCACCTTTGGAATAGATGCTGAATTGCTTACCCGCATGTAAAGGAATCTGCCTGGCTGGTGGCCACTGCTGTAATTCATCCAAACTAGGATCGGGCTGTGCCTGGGGCCCCCAGAAGGAGTGAGCTCCCAGAACCCACGCCAGCTCCCTGCCAGACTGGTTGCTCATGCTGAAAGCTACCTTCCAACACCTGATTTCCACAAAGCCATAAAACCTGAGCACTCATGGGTGTCAGTCTTGCTCCAGGATTCCTTGTACTGGATGATCAATGGCATAGGGACTCCTGAAGCTACAGCTTTAATTCATTTAAGTAGCCAGGGTACACTACAGAGACCAATGACAAGGACGTCATAGATGTAATATAGTACAGGGTGAGGGTTGGCGGAGTGCTGGCTAACTTGTCCCTGCTATTCTTGGTTCATTCCAGAAAAAAGAAGAATCTTTTAGGTATAGAAAAGAGCCTGGTTTTTATTTCTTTCACACCACTTGGAAGCATAAAAGTAATTTCAGATATGTTCCCTCCTCAGATGATGTCTCTTCAAGAACAGGCAAGAAGGCTAGAAAAGGTTGGTGGACTTGAAGGGCTAAAGATCCAGCACAAACTGAATGCTATTCATGAGAGGAAGCAGCAGATCAAGGATCTATCCCAGAGTAGGAGAGAAAAGCTGCAGACTGCCCTTCTTCTGGCACTGTTCTACCAGAACTTGGAAGAGGTAAGAGAATTTTAGACTGGGATAGGGGCGGAAGGCAGAAAAGCTGCCTACCTCTTTTGGATGAAGTGCTCACCCTTGCCAGAGATTAGGTGGATTGATAATCTACTCTGTTGTGGCAACTCTTGCCACACTCATGCAACGGGGTGCTCCAAAGCAATTGCTGTTATTATACCATCATTGTGGCATTGTGCTGATTACAGTTGCTTTACATGCCAGGAGCTCTGCTGAAATAAAGCTAATAAAAGGAAAGCTGCCAGCTACTACCTTATGTTTCCCTTGGTGGGAAAGAAAAGATATTTCAAATCAAGGTGAATACAAAGTTGAAAGCGTTATGGCAAGGATGCCAAGCTTTACTGAAGCCTTCAAAACAGTATTGTAACTTAGCATAGCTCTTCAGCTGCTGTAGACTGGTCTGTGCAGAATACGTTTGTCTATTTGTCTCCTATTCTGGCCTTATTCCTGTAACTGAGTAGCTCTGCTCCTGGCAATACCATTGGAAAGACATACCAGGCCAGTCTTTCAAAGGGCAGCACTATGTGTGTGACTGAGTAATGTGCTAGCATCCAATGTGCTGGCAAAAACAGCAGCACTCGGGCCCAGAGGGACATTTGCAAACACTCTTGCTGGTCTGGTATGCACTCCTTCTGCTGCTGCATCCCATGGAACATCCTGCATGGTTTAAAGAAAAACTGCAGGTGCATGTCACCTTCCAGCCCCTGAAAAAGACATATGTCCTGACACAAGTCGAATTATGATTGTCACCAAAGGAGAATGAATGCCTGTAACACAGGTGCTGCTTACAACCAAATTTCTTTTTTTTTTTAGAAAAAGAGTAATCTAAGGAATAAATAGCTGCTAAAATTCCATTTACAGCACAATATATTTGGAACTCTCCCTGCCACCAAAATAATCAGACATTTAAATACCCTCTTCTTTGGGTGCACTAAAGAGCCTGAGCTACATGAGATTTTTTTTAAAATAAACTTTTATCATGAAGTATTTACACAGCCAAATATTAACTTCTATTATTTAGCTATACTTTTCCTATCACACGTGCCAGTCCACCTTGTGGACTAGCAGAGTGGAGTGAATGGAGTGGATGATGCATTACACAGTGCTAATATTTTCAAAAAAGCAGTGTAGCTCTGCTGGAAAGGTCACAGAACTGCCAACATCCTCTCTGGTCGAGAAACTGACAGTGTTTCTATGCTAGAGATACAATCAACCCATTAGGTAAGAATACTTCTGCATTTCTTCCCATCTCTCTGTAATTATCAAATCTGTGCTTGGGCTGGGGTCCCACTTCATTCTTGAATCACACACTTACAGCAGAGGATCTGGCCCTGTATAGTGAGAACAATCTCCCTTTTCTCATCCACTTTCCTCACATGAATTCAGCCAAGAATTCTAGAGGGAGTTGTTGCTCTCAAACTACCTGCTCATTTACCTTGCCAATCTAAATTCATTGCCTACTGCTGTAGAATGTGAATGCCACCAAGGAATTTAAAAAAAATATATCTTACAGTAATATCTCTCTTCGTTTTTGTTGGGTATAATGGAATGTTTAATTTGATTTTAGTGATGTTTTGGGTATATATGAATTCAGATATGAGAATAGTCCTGAAAGGGAAGTTAAATTGCAGAGATGAGTTTTGAGTTTAGCTATGAAATCCGTGAGGTCATTGCTTATTCTTACTTATTAGGAGAACAAGACCTATAGCTCAGGTTCCACTCCCCTGAAAACTCTCCCTCCTGCAATTATCTTCAGTCATTTCCATTGATCAAACAAATTTTTTTTTTTTTTTTTTGTCAGCAGAAAATAGTGATCGTTGTCATTGTTAAAAGTCTCCTAGGCTCTCTGGAAGCAGTTACACAGATATCTACACACATTAGTACAAAGGCAACACCATCTGTGATTACTCATGAGAGGATGGAGAGCTCAACATCATATAGTCTGCTTAGAAGGCTAGCTGTGGCAGTTTGTACCCATTTCAGGATATAGGACTTTGTTTTTTCTGCACAAAACCCGCAACAAATAACTCAGAGATTCCATGCAGTTCACAAAATAGGACATACTCTCCTACAGTAGAAGTAGGGTGCTTTTCTAGTCCTAAAGAAGTGAGAAAGACTTATAGACAATCCTTTTGTCACCAAGTGTGTACCTCAGTGTTAACATGGAAGACAATGACCAGGTTTCTCCTCAGAAATATATGTATTTGAGTTATTGCAGAGGAAAGATCATAAAGTTGAAAGTTTTGACTTCTAAAGCTGGCTCTGAGTTTTAACGCTGATTCTGAAAGTTGTTCATCATATTAGTGGTACTTCATTTTCTTTCCCTTTTACCCTCTATACAAGAGAATAAAAACCGTTTACTTCTTAATCTCAGAGGAGCGAGAGAGAGAATTAGTTGTTTTCTCTACATGTATGGAATGGACACATCCCTTTATAGGCTTTAAATATTTCTGTTACAAAAAATCAATGTAATTTACAAAAAGTTTGTGCTCTTGACATTACAGTAACTGATATTCTTAAAATGTAGGTTTCTAAATTGATAGTGCTCACATTTTTTATGAGTCACATAGAAATAAGACTGGTCCCATGTGACTACACTGAGCATAATTCTAGTCTCGCTGTTGTCTTCAATAAAGTGAAAATGCCTGTACAAACAAACGTAAGTGTTTCCATTGAAAGATCTTGGGACAGCATATCAGCCATACTTCACATCTGAATGTGGACATGGAGCCAGGAGATGGATCTCTAACTCTCTAGAGCCATACTAACAAGCCTTTAAATAAACCAAGCCACTAAGAGTCCAGATGTGATTTTTTTTTTTTTAGTGGCTTTGTTCAGTCTGTCATTAAGCCATTGCTTAGTATTAAAAAGTAGGAGAGAAATTGCCCTTTAAGTGGCTGTATGCACAGGAATTGTATGTTTCTCATCCTAGCTGTATGGATGAGCCTCTACCATTCAAATGAGAAATCAGTTAAGTGATGTTAAAGCCTTAATATATGGCTGGGTAATGGGAGAAGGCCTTAGTTTGTGAGGAGGATATCAGAAATGAAAACAGCAAATGACAGTGTGCTGTCCTGGGCAACCTTGACATAAGGCTCCTGTTTAAGTCTCTGACTGTGCTTTGGAGGGGAACAGTTTCCGGAGAAGCACACTGCTAGTGAAAGCTATTTCTGTTACTGCTTATAGAAATTCAGCAGCTGAAACAACACTTCAAATCATTAATTAGCTGAGAAAATCCTCCAGTTGTCAAGTCTTGTGTACATGTAGCGCAGTTCCACAAGGACAACCAAGATGTTCTGAAACTGATAAAGCTGGCTTCAATTTGCTGTTCCTGTGTTGTCAAAACATTAGGTTACTTCAATGGTCTGAGGACAACAGTATCAGTTACAACATATGCGAAGTGTTCAGTTCTCAGTGTTTTGATGGATAGAAAATGTTGCCTTCAATGCTATGAGCTAAAGTTTAGCAGACTTCAGAGAAAGTTGTGGAAAACTCATCATCCTGTTGTCCATTTTATTCTGCATACACTTAAACCTCTTAAAAAAGAATTTCCTAAGAGAAACACCTAACCCTTTCTTTGTTAGTCCTCATGGTTCACTATCAAGTAGAGTAGTTCAGAAACTGGAGAGCCACCTCAACCATCAGCTCCCAGCTCAATCTACCTAGCCTGGGCATAGACACTTGTATAGAACAATGACGTGTCTTAGGAGGAGGCCCCAGAATGGCACGTAGTTGTCATGCTAACTCTGATGCCTCACACTGCTGCAGGCAGAAGACTGGATCAATGAGCGCATGCAGAAGCTAGAGGATCCTTCCATACAAGACCCCAGCAGTCTGCAGGACAAAATGAAGCTGCTGCAGAAACATCAGGTCTTTGAAGCAGAGATTCTAGCAAATGAAGAAATCATCACAGCTGTTAATAAGGTAACTCACTCTGCTAGTGTTTTTACAGATTATTGCTGGTTATCCAAAGAAGGACAGACACAAGAAATTAAAAAGAAGCATGGCTTGTTCAACACTTCTGTATCAATTATCCTACTTGTGTGACAAGAACCCAGTTGCTATGCCATGAAAATGTAATGCTGTTAGTTCACAACAGAGAGATTTGTTAATTGCTCTATCCATGGAACTTTGTATTTTCTTATTGTCTGAATAGGAAGGTATCTCTGACTTCTTCCTTGCTAGGGGTGATTACTCCTACAAAAGGTAAATAGGATTTCATGCCCAGTTTTGGAACATTCTTGATGCAACTGAGTGAATCACATATCTGAATCACATATCTGTAATATCTGTAATACCTCTCTTGGTGCTTCCTCTCCATGAGTGTCGTTCTTTGCAGGGAAATATTAAAATCCTAATGTTCTTGATTCCCTCCAGAAATAAGAGCTTTCCAGCTGAGCGGTATCATTTGGGCAGTAAGAATTTATATTAGTAATTTATTCTGCAGTCCAGGTTATGAAAGTGAGAGAGTTCTTCTAGAAAGGTCATGTAACATGGTAATCGCATTAAAAATTAGTGGCAAACTTCATTTCTAATTTCTTCTTCTGAATGTCAAGAAAGGAGAAGCCCTGGTATCAAAAGGCCACCCAAAATCAGGAGAGATTCGTCGCCGAGTCCGCATGCTTCAGGAGCGTTGGGAGAAGTTGAAGAGAGCTGTTGTTGCTCGTGGGAAGATGCTGGAGGACAGCCGGGCCTTCCTAGAATTTCTCCAGAAGGTGGACCAGGTGGAAGCCTGGATCAGGGAGAAGGTAAATGGATTCTAATATTTAACCCAAGCAGCACACTAGAGATGTGCTATTTAGCAGTGAACTTCTGGTAAATGCGCCATCTTCCAGGATATTTTCTCAGTGGCTTTTGCCTGGAAGAATCATGACATGTTCTACAAACAACGTGGAAGGAATGATTCAACAAATTGTAAAAAATGTCTGGAGTGTTTCCATGTCAGAGTCATTTGGACAGTATTAGCACATATTCTCATGTAAAATGTGCACATAAAGAGATTGTGATTGTTCATGGTTGTCTTGTGTGTCCATATCAAGACAGAGAATGAAAGCAGACTAGAAGGAAGAGACTTGAAGCATTTGGCAACTGGCACTCACTCTTACTGTGTATCAAATTGGAAGGTTTCTCTTTGTAAGAGTGAAAGGAAGAGTCACTTAGCGGATCAAGTTTTCGTTTGGAGGTTGCTTCCATAATCAGTAATAGATTGCAGAGGGAGTTGAGACTAAGTCTCGTAATTATCTAAAGATCAGAAGAGACTACTTTAGAAGCTGTAGGTCATTGATTTACAGATACAACACAGAACTTATTGCATCAGCGTAAGTATTGGAACATGCTGTGTTCTTGTACTCTTCGCCTGAATGTTTGCCTGTCTGCTGCTTATTTCCCCAGGAAGTCATGATTAATGTAGGTGATGTGGGAAATGACTATGAACACTGCCTGCAGCTCATGAAAAAGCTGAATGAGTTCCGTGGAGCAACATCAGGGGTAAGAGGTGTTTTCTCTGCGCATTCCCTGGGTGGCTGGAAGCAGCAGTTCACTTTTCAGCCCAGCAGTATACCCAGGTAGCACATACAGTTCCAGTACCCTGAGGAGTTGAAAGATCAGAGGGGTAGGAAGCATTGTCACTTTATAAGCCATTAAAAAAGATAGCATTTTCCCTCATTGTGCCTTCTGCTTTGATGATGTCTAAACAGAGCTGTCAGACACTCATGACACAACCTAAAATTTTGGATTGCAGTACATGACTGGAAAGCTGGCTGTGTGAGCCTGAATTTGAGGAGATTTCTGGTTTGGTTCATGCAGTCTGCAAAAGTCACAGTGAGTTCCACCCAAATGGTTGTTTCAGCCTTATTTGTTTGAATATGAAAGTTGATGTAGACCTTCCATGAACAAGCCTGTAAAAAAACCTGACCACTTTCTCCATTTCACTCCTTTATTTCTCTCTTCCCCTCCTCCTGAGGAACAGTCAAGTTTCTCGTAGTCCTTCATCCAAATGAAGCACATTTATTTGGGGGCCTTTTGTTTGTACAGCACATGTGGTTAGTCATGAATCATAACATTAATAATCAGACATTTAGTAAAATAGAGCAATGGTTTACACTTCGGATAGCAGCCATGTAACAAGACAGCTGCACAGTTCACCCTTCTGTGCTGAGATCTCTGACCCTCTTTTGTGGTGCTGTTATGCCAGCTGCCTCTCTTGCCCCCAGTGAGATGTGCTAACCTGGGCACCAGACCTTGGGAATGCTGGGGAACAGGCTCTGCCACAACAAGAGCCTCCTTGTGATGTACTTCAGCTCCCAGTGTTGAGAGCTGTAAGGCCATACATCGAGGGGATACATTTGCAGCAGCTTCTTGTTTTCTCTGTTTGCGTGAACTGCTACAGATGTGGACTAACAGGTCTGAGTGTCACGCAGGAAAGATTACTGTGCTGATTTGCTAACCTGGAATCTGTGAGGAAGGTCTGGAAATAGATGTATTAGGACCTTGTGAAGAAGGTTTACTCTAATGTTCTCTCCTGTTTTCTTGTTGACAGTTTCTGTTATGGCAGCTTCCATCTTTTGTTTCTGTTGCCTAATAGCAGAAGGAGACAATCCTCTTCTATGAAGAGTAACAGTATAGATATGCCTGGTACCTGGGGGATAACCCTAAGATTCCCTTTCCAGAGCCTGGCAGAATTGCCTGTGACAGTGCATTAGTACTCGATTTCGGTAGAGCAAAAATAAGAGACCTTCATTGGCCCTTCAGTCCTCACCAGCTGAACTGTGAGCTAAAGGACGAAGCGGGGGCTCTGCTACAGGTTCTGCCAGCCAAAAGAAGGATGTTGAACGAGGCAGAAACAACCCTGTGTCCCAGTCAGCAAAAGACCCTGAATAGGGTTTTTGTTTTTGAATCTTGGAGCAGTGTTTAGTGTTGGCCGTCCATCATCCTCCAAAAGGACAAGTATTCCACTATAATCCAGATTATATGTGCAATGTGCAAATATTGTCCTTTCTGCAGTAGGTACATGGGAAGCAATTTGCCTCGAAGATTTGGCATACCTTTTAAAATGCAGTGATGTTGCCTTAGAAGAAAACTCAACGGCCTGGGTTGTCTGGGTTTCTCAAGGCTGTATGGATTTTAAGCCTGTTGTCCACAGTACAGAAGGCACTTAGAGACAGAGGCCTATCAAGAAAAAAAAAAAATAGTAGGCCTAGGAGCCACAAGCCACTACCTGTTTGGCAAAGGAACAATCTGCCACACATCAGCTGTTCCACAGCAGCCACCTGTGTAACCAGCACCTATGTTTCTTCAACAAATTAGCCCCTGCTAAGTCAGGACCGCGTGACTTAGAAATGAAGCTCTGAGGGTCCTCGTCTAGACCTAGATCATTGTTATATCTGTAGTCACTGATGTTCTTTCTTGCCTTTACTCTCTTCTTATCAAGGACTGGTAACACCAGCGGTTTTAGCAGAGCAAAGCCCACGTTTCTGAAATATTTGGAAGTGATGCAAAACTCTTGATTGTTGCTGTTGTTACTGTTTTTCACATCTCAGTGGAAAACTCAGTTACAAGCATTTCAACACATACCTTTTCTCCTTTTCTCACTTTACAGGAGACGACAGTGGATGATGCTCACATCAGGGCTATCAATGCCCTGGCCATGAAACTGGAGAGACAGAACAAGGAAGAAACAAAGACCATATATGAGCGCCGGAAGCGGCTCAATGAGAAGTGAGTGTGCTTTTAAAGCTTCTGTCTAAAGCAAAAACAAGAAGGGAAGATTAGGTGTCTTGGGCTAGTTTAAGTGGAGGAATAGTGACATGTATTTTCTTCTTTAACGTCATGATTACTGAACATCAGACACTGTAATTGCCTTTCAAGACTCCCAGAACAGTTTAGCCAGAAGAATTTCTACTCCAGCAGGGCCATGTTTCTAGCCTTGGAGGCAAATATGCTATTTCACAGCACTTTATACACCAGATACATGAAGCTAAGACACTTCAATCTGTTCATGTAGTTGTCCTGGTGACGTGCATGTTGCTTTTGTTACTTCACAGCCCACGAGCTGAGTACCAAAAGCATGAATATAGGGATTGTGAGGTTATTGAGAGTTTAAGGAAACTGGATTGGTACTTGTTAGCTTTTAACCCCCATGCTATCCTGAAAACTTGGAATAAGTATAACCAGATAGTCTCATCAGGCTAATGCTTCATCTCTGAAATACAGCTCTAAAATACTATTTTCAATAAAAGGTGGAACAGTTTCCATGGTAACCTGAATGCATACAGGAAGAAGTTAGAGGGAGCCCTAGAGGTTCATGGCTTAATCAGAGAAATTGATGACATCACAGAGAGAATTACCGAGAAGGTGAGTTCTCAGATTTTGATTAAATGAAATGGGAATATGTTCTATTTTGCCAACAGTGATAAACCCAGGCATGCAGATTGCTAGACAGATACTGAGTATGCAGCAGTGACTTTTGATAGTTGTCCGTGTATCAAGTTTGTAGGAAGGCTGAAATGTCATTAAACACACTTTGCAGATTACTGACTCTAAGGCATTCAGGTACATTTGAAATGTATTGTGAGAAATTACAGATTAGAGTCTGCAATAAAAGGGGATGCTGTCTTTACCTCATGAGAAGTTACAGAGAAGATGAAGCTGGACTCTTCTTGGAGGTTCATAGCAAAATAGTGAGAGTCGGTGCATACAAGATGCACCAAGAGAAGTTCCAAACAGGTGTAAAGTGAAAAAAGTCACAAGACAACTGATCAAACACTGGAACAGGTTACTTGGAGAGAATGTGGATTCTCTGTCCTTCAAAACATTCAAATCTCAACTAGATCAGACCCTGAGCAAGTCAGACCATGGGCAAGATCAGACCCCAAGGGCAAGTCCTGCCTGACCAACCTAGTGGCTTTCTATAGTGGAGTGACTGCATCAGTGGACAAGGGAAAAGGAACGGATGTCATCTATCTGGACTTCCGTAAAGCCTTCAACACAGTCTCCCACAACATCCTTCTCTCTATATTGGGTAGGTATGGATTTGATGGGTGGACTGTTTGGTGGATAAAGAATTGGTTGTGTGGTCACATCCAGAGGGTAGTGTTCAATGGCTCAGCATCCATATGGAGATCAGTGACAAGTGGTGTCGCTCAGGGGTGCTTACTGGGACCAGTGCTGTTTAGTATTTTCGTCAATGACATAGACAGCGAGATCGAGTGCACCCTCAGCAAGTTTGCAGATGACACCAAGCTGAGAAGTGCAGTTGACATGCCAGGAGGACAGGATGCCATCCAGAGGGACCTGGAGAAGCTGGAGAGGTGGGCCTGTGTGAACCTTATGAGGTTCAACAAGGCCAAGTGCAAGGTCCTGCACCTAGGTTGGGGCAACCCTTGCCATCAGTATAGTCTGGGGGATGAAGGAGTTAAGAGCAGCCCTGCCAAGAAGGACTTGGGGGTAATGGTGGATGAAGGTGCTGATGGATGAAAAGCTGGACATGAGCCAACAACATGCACTTGCAGCCCAGAGGGCCAGCCATATCCTGGGCTGCATCAAAAGAAGCATCGCCACCAAGTCGAGGGAGGTGTTTCTGCCCCTCTACTCCACTCTGGTGAGACCCCACCTGGAGTCCTGTGTCCAGCTCTGGAGCCCCCAGCACAGGAAAGACATGGACTGTTGGAGCGGGTCCAGAGGAGGGCCACAAAAATGATCCGAGGGCTGTAGCACCTCTGCTATGAGTTCAGGCTGAGAGAGTTTGGGCTGTTCAGCTTGGAGAAGAGAAGGCTGCAGGGAGACCTTATTGTGGCCTTTCAGTACTTAAAGGGAGCCTATAGAAAAGATGTGGACAATCTTTTTAGCAAGGCCTGTTGTGACAGGACAAGGAGTAATGGTTTTAAACTAAAGGAGGGTAGATTTAGACTGGGTATAAGGAAAAAATTTTTTACAATGAAGGTGATGAAACACTGGAACGGGTTGCCCAGAGAGACAGTGGAGGCCTCATCCCTGGAAACATTCAAGGCCAGGTTGGATGGGGCTCTGAGCAACCTGATCTAGTTGGTGATGTCCCCGCTTACTGCAGGGGGATTGGGCTAGATGATCTCTAAAAGTCCCTTCCAACCCAAAGCATTCTATGATTCTATGAGCAGTCTTATCTGAGGTGGCGCTGCCTTGAGCAGAGGTTGGACTAGATGGTGTTTGGAGGTCCCTTCCAACCTAAATTATTCTGTGATTTTATGATTCTAATTTATGATTTTTACTCAAATGGTATTGCCTCTTAAATAGTACTTTTAGTTTAGGTTACTAGTTCCTATATCCAAAGTAGTCATCCATGGTTTCTTCCACAGTCAGTAAAAAGAAGCAGGTATGTCTGACCTATTTCAAATGTCCTCTTGAGGATGAGATAAATCATGCTCCATCAGTGACTCCTCCTTTCCACTAACTGTAAGGAGAATTAGACAAGTTAGCTGCAGCATCTTTACATTTGTAGATATCTCCATGTGGTCTAGTAAATCCTTCCACAAGAAAGGAACACAGCAAGATGCAATAAGTAGGATACAAATCTAAGAAGCTAAGGGACTATTTTTAGCTGTGTTACTGACATGGGTGTGCATCTCCTTCAGACAGTGCTGAGCCAAGTCGGTTCTGAATACCAAAAGTCAGTTAGCTGAGATACTATAGAGCTTTTTATGAAGTATCTACTTAGCTTGAATGTAGCAACTTCTAGTATTCCAAATTCAAAGCTAGTTCATTCAACACGCTTGTGTATCTCTCCCTGCTGTGCAATACAGACATATTGAATATGCAACTTTGAAAAGCTGTATAAAATCTTATTCATTTGGAAAATGGAGGTGAAAATGCATATCCTGGATTATAATTTTGAGATTAATAGAAGAAAAAGCTATACAAAAAATTACTATTTCATCCACATTACTAATGATAGTAATTTAACTGTAAGTCTGTAGGCAGATGCATAGTGGTACTACTTAAGGTTACAAGGCTGTTGGCTTGAAATTTTTATAACAACTTCTATGAATGTGTTTCTTCATTGTATGGAATTTCATTTCTGGTAGGATCCTGACGGTCGGTTTTATTTTCCAAATTTTCATAAAACACACTGGAAAATTTCTGTGCCACAATTTAATGGGAAATATTTGGCTGTTTTGGTATATGGAAAAAAAGGGAAAAGAAAGGTGGAGAAATGCAGGGAAGCATTCCTGTCATTGTTTTATATGTGAATAGGCAGAGGCACTGTAAGTAAGATTGTGACTCTTCAAAGAATTGTGAATTCTTGTTCCATCTCTGTAGGGAGTGCAGACAAGGTGCCCTGTTGATATTTAAAAGACAGTAAGAACATTCAGATGACAATACAAAGAAGTTAAGGAGGAGACTATTTGAAAGAATTAAGATATGATCCTTTTGCTTTTTGCCATCTTCACCATTTGCACATCCTACTGCCCCATCCAGAGTGTACTGATACAAGCACTGGATTATGGGAAAGATGTGGAAAGTGTGGAAAAGCTGATTCGAAGGCATGAAGAGATGGAGAGAGAAATCAGTGTTATTAAGTCCAAAATGGAGGTAAGAAGTGGGGAAGTACAGAGGATACTGTAAAAACGTTCATTTTTGCTTCTTGGAAACATGGTGCAAATATCAGTGTGAGTCTTCAGATTCCTTAGTATGAATTGCACTGCAATGCATATGTAGCACAGGCTGCTTCTCAGTAAAACACTGTGCAGCTTAATCCTACTTTATCGTATCAAGCATTATTCCTCCTGATGTACCAAATCTAAGAAGAGAAGTCCCTTTTTAACATGTTAGCTGATTCTCTGGCCCTCACCTACAAGCCAGATTAGACTGTCCTGTGTCTTTTGGAAAGTGTAGAATCCAAATTTAAGTCTCCATCTTTCTCCCCATTGCTGTACTGACGTGAATGAGAATCATGACTCTAGTTCTGTTTAGAACTAAAATGCAAAACCCACAGTGCATATAGTTTTCTGACATAGACATCAAAACCAGAAATCTTAGGTTATAATTGCCTGCCTGATCAGCTCTGCCTTTTGTAAAATGGCCAATTTGCATCATTTAGGACTAATCTTGAGCATTAAATATGGGTCTGAGTTCCTATATAATTGCATATTTTTAATAGAAAGAAATGTTTTCAGCTGAACCACAGTAGCAGAAATACTATGACAACCTCTCTTGGTTTTCACTGTTGGCCAGAGTGTTAATCCTTTTCATACAGAAAATATTTCTGCAAACTGTCTCTAAACTTTTTCTTCACAATAGTATGCAAATGATGACAATATGTGTGATGCCTTCACACATTGTGACTTCGTTAGCTAATTGTTATATGAAGTGTGGGTGATTACTAGTCAACATTCCACAGATAGCATTAGCAAGGCTGTATGGGGGAGTGCTGCATGGAAACAGAAAGATGAGCAAGGTTTGGGTTTGCTATTTTTTAATGCTACCAAAAATACACATACAAAGTATAATATCTGTACTTTTCTTATGGATTAAAACCAGCCTGGCTTATTCTCCTTTCTGCATAATTAAAATTCTTAATTTTCATCAATTTGGTAGAGTTTTACCAGAAAGAGATACCAACTTTAAACCTGGGTTGGTGAGTGTTCATGACTGTTTTTCAGGCTGTGTTAAGGAAAACAACATCAACTAGAAGTCCACATTGAAAGTAGTGTTTTGATGCTGCTGTTGGCTGAAATTGATACAAACAATTTTTGAGTCTTCTGCTGAAAGGCAAATCTGGTTGCTTCTGTGTCCTGCCATATTTTCATGGCTTTTGTTACCCATCTTAGTTAGATTAAGCTAACAGAGGTTACAATTAGCACTTCATTTTCCTGTATGTTTGTCCCTATTCTGCAAAACTGCTTTCTTAACTATAGAGTACAATTTGTGCATGTGAAGCAGCACACACCTCTCTCCACACGGATTATTGCTCACAAATGCATATGTATTTTTTGTGCACATAACAAGTTCCTTTGTATATTTTTTCATTGTAATTTGAGTACCTGCTTTTGAAAACTGGAATCTTAAAATGAACTACTTTTCCTGAAAGGCAAACTTAGGAATGAATGTAAGCTTTTCGCATAAATTCACCCCACTATAAATCTCTTCCCAGCCATTGGAATTGGAATCTTTCCGCCTTTCCACAAGGAATCCATCCATAAATGACAAACTGACTATGAAGCAACAGGAGATGAAAAACAACTGGCTACGACTCCAGGGACAGGCCAAACAAAGGTAAAGACTTCTAGTGGTCTGAATATCTCTCATCAGGAGCAAAGCTGCTCCCCGGGGTCTCAAATCTACTTGCCAGGGGCCTTTTAACAGTTTTTGAGCATCTTTTACAGAGGTGATAGAGGAAGCTAAGACACTTGCTTTGGAACGAGTGTGACTTGGTACAAGAAAAGTTCCACTGATGTGACTTTGGAAAAACAAATACAATGAGTTTGTGGTTTATCCCACTAAATAATGTTACTAAAATGCCTCCAGACTATCAGATAAAATCTATTATGAAGTCTTTGTGAAAGACATATTTTTGGATGGTTCTGGAAGATTTTTTTTTTTTATCTTTCTGAAACAAGAAAGGCTTAGGCCTGAGCTATAATCATTGCTTGAAGCAACAGCTATGAAGGCTTCTACTAACATAGAAAATTTGGTAAGCACGTTGACTCCAAGGCAGTGTGCACTTCCTGTGATTTTGATTTAACATGAGGACTTTAAGGAGCTGTGAGAGAGAGCTAGGAGGCTTGAACTCACTTCCTTTGGCTTCTCCTAGGATACCTTCCTCTGCAAATAGGGAGGGAGAGGCAGCTAGGTAATTCTGTGTTGGATAATGCTGAACTGCACATTGTGTGGCAGGAGGGAGAAGCTGGCAGCCTCGTACAAGTTGCAGAAGTTTAACTTGGAGATGAAGGAGATGCTGGATTGGACCCAAAACATCAGAGGCTTAATGGAAGTAGGAGGGCTTCCTAAAAGCGCAAATGAAGCGGAAAGCATGATTGAAGAGCATCAGGAGAGAAAGGCAAGTATCATCATTGCTTCTAATTGAACATGCTGGGAATCTTTCCCATAGGAATTAATGGTTGCAGACACAGCAGAATTTTGCTGCGTGTGTCTGTCAATAATACTGTGAAAAAACTGTTTTCAATAACAGGCTAGGGACAGAAGTCACATATGTATTGACAGAACTCTATCCTATGGGTTGGTTGGCAGCTTGTGTCTCTGCAAAAAGTCTCAGAAAGCCCCATTAGCTCTCACCTGTACTGCTGTCCAACCCTGTAGGTAAAAGCTGGTTCAGTATCAAAACATGCTCACTGCTGATCTCTTTATTCAGATTGCCAAAAAGTTAATGCCAGTTAATTCTAGCTTTGAGTTAGATTTTGTCATGCAAATTTTATTTGCCTGAGAGGAAAATAAAAACAGCAGTTTGTCTCACACAGGGCAGTAAATTACCATTGGATGGCACTACACATTCAGTTCTCAAACACTTCATATCCCGGTACTAATTACCACACAACTTTTTGGTGGCTAATTTGGCTGCTGGTTTTGGTGGATTTTCTAAAAAGGATGATATTGTTAATTAACCTAGAAAAAAGTTAATATTTTACTTTTTCACAGCATCATTGCTACATTTCAAATGTTGTGTTACCTTTTCTTTGCAGTTATGTTACTTTTTCTAAAAATCATGTTCCCAGAATCATGACTAATATCCAGTGCTTTGGGGGTCCCATTATTAGCACAAATAGTTTGTGGATTCTGATTCATTTTCTAGACTTGAATTTGGTATGAAGGACCTGAAGTCCCCTGCTTGTTCAGAGCCTTCCATTTTAACAGTGCTCTCTCACATCACAAAATTAACAATGTTTTTGCTAATAGTTCTTTGTCACAATAGAAATACGCCAAGCCACTGGTGCAGTGTACTCCAAATTTAGATGGCAGCAAGAGCTAAGTCTTTAATATCTGTTAGAAAAGGAACCCAAATGGCTTTCAGGAGATAGTCACACAGAAAAGGAGGAATCCAGGCAATATGTTCTTTTGTATTGGGCTGACTAAACTAAAATTATAGACAAGACAAGAAAAATGCAGGGGCTTTTTTCGTTCAGGTTAGTGGCTCAAATGAAAGTCCTTAGGAGAGACTAGAATTGAACACAAAATGCTAGTATGAATTTTTAAAAAATGGCTATCTTACAAGTGTGTTTTCTATGATTGGGCAACACCGCTGCCCAAAAAAGCCTTAAAGCCAGCAGTTCTAATTTCAGACATTTAATAGTACATGCCATAGTTTTTAAGGTGGTTTGTGAGTGAATACATGGTATTGTTTCAGTGCATGGTTATTTTTATTTTCAAATTCTTTACATTAGGATTTCCACATTCAGTTTGCAGGTTGCTTGTAATGCTTTCACCTTCAGGATTCAGTATAGAGGCATAACGCATTCTTCACACCAGGTGAAAAAGTTAAATGTATTTCATTTTAACACCACAAAATAAAGTAAAACCATGTCTTTAGTGTGATAATCTGATGCCAACTTATTTGCAGGAGAGGAAAAATTCTAGGCACTGTTTCTCATAAGAACCACCTTTATGTGGGAGGACCTGGGGGTGATATGGTATTATAGGTGTTCAAAAGCATGTTTGTTTCTATCTAAGCATCTTCTAATCTGTTCCTAATTTAATTCCAGGTTTGATTTATAGGAGACCAGTTGTTCCTAGAGCAATGAAGACGTTTATTGTCCATGTTTATTTTCTCTTAGGCAATTCTATGCTCTTTCAGTAACATAGCTCAACGATGAATGATTTTCCGTACAAATATTAGTGTTGGAAAGTTACAGCCCATATTCTTCCCCTTAAGGCTTCCATTATGAATAACTGACATTCCATAAACCCTTGACATCAAACTTAGTAATATATTTTAGGAGGAGATTGAAGCACGAGTGGAAAGATTCAACTCTCTTACTAACTATGGTCAAGAACTTGCCAATTGTGGTCACTACGCAACCCCTGAGATTCACCAGTCTCTCTCCAGACTGCAGCAAACCTGGTCTGAACTGATCCAAGCATGCCAGGAGCAATATATAAAATTGTTTCAGGCACAAGATATACAGGTGAGTAGAAAGACGTTGAACAGAGAATGCACGTGCCACTGACAACTTTCCTTTGTATAAACAGCAAATTTATAAGATGATATAACAAAAGATATGCTAATAATACCCAATGTTTACTGTATATTTCACTGGTTTCTGGAAGGCATGCTGAGGGCCAAGCACACTGAGTGGTGGCAGGACTTTTAGAAACTGTACTTTTACAAATCAAAGAAATTTCTGTGGAATATGTGCTCGTATGTTTTTCAAAGGCTGTAAAACTTAGCAAAATTTGGTCAAACTCTCATGCAGCTGGCAAAAGACACATACTTAAAATTGAAGATCACTATCAAGTTCTATGACCTCCCCCCAAAAACATGGAGGCAGGCAACTGTTTAAAAAAAATTATCTGAAGAAAAAATTAGCACAGACAGAATATTGTATTTTTCCCTGGCTTTTTTTCTGAGAAAAGAACTGTTTTGGCTGCAGCTTTCCAGAAATACTTCCCTGTAACAGTCATCTCACTTTAAAAAATTCTGTTCAAATGGCTTGCTGGCAAAAGTTAGAAATAACTGAAATGGAGATTTTACAATGGGCAATGTCAAGTACCTTAAATAACAGCTGGTGTTACTAGTCTCACCTAAAAAGCTTCATATATATGAGAACTTAAACCATATGGTAAGGGCTGCTTTCATGCTTGTTTATGTAATACATTCTGCTTATTTCAGACCACGTTACTGTTCATTTTGTTAGACAGTTACCTTACACAGCACTCTCTATACTATCAGCAAATACACTACAAGTACTTGTATTGTATCCTATGTCTTAGGTAAATTAAATAATCATATTATAAAGGAGAAAGTTACAGTAATAGTTGTTACACATGTGGGTTTTGTAGCATCTAGTGCTTATTGCCATCCAGTGCTACACAGTTAATTTCTGGAATAGCCCTGGAAGTTTGTTTTTTTCAGCATACTCTGCCAAAGTCAGGTTTGCCTCTGTTTTACACCGTGTGTATGACTGCCTTTTTTCCCTATACAGAAATTCTATGGCTATGTGGAACAGACCGAGAGCTGGCTCAGCAGCAAAGAGGCTTTCCTAGCTAATGAGGATTTAGGGGTAGGTGCTCTGAGAAATTGCAATTTTTTCTGCAGTCGGTCTGGGGGAAATGAATCTGTGGAGTATGATGATGTGCTCTGAACCTTCCCGTGATCCTTCTCCTTCTGAAGTTACTGCTCCATCTTGTTGATGGTTTAGGATCAGATTTCTTTCCTTCATACTTTAGACAGGATAGGATTCTCAGCCCCAAGAGTAATGAAACAGGCCAACTACTCCGTCTGTAGCAGGAAAATGAGACTGCATGTCTCTAACTGGTCATATCTGACCCAAATACATTTGCCAGCAGTGTGCAAGTCATCACAGCTGTCACTACTGACATACCCAGTGTAGCTTTAAATTACCTACCTCAGGTGCAAGTTAGAGTGCAATAACTGAAACCACAGACTGATGCATGAGTTGCAAAATCTATGCAGGATGTTGGATATATATTCTGGTGCTTAGCTTACCCTGTACCTTGTACAGGTAATGCTACCAAATTAGTTGTCTCTTCAGGAACGACAATTACATCTCAGAGTTCACTGTAGACATAATTGGCACAAATGGTATGAAAAACATAAAATGCTAGTGGCTCGTGTCTGTCTCTGTGATTTTCAGCCTGGAGGTATGTATTTACAGTCCCTCCATTGAAGTAAATGAGATTTAGGAGAGCCACCCATTTTCCAGTCATATTCAGCTCAGTAATGTACAGAAAATGCTCTGTGAGTACTTTTTCTTCCAATGACTCATCTAAGCACCCAGAAGTTTAGATTTTTTTTTTTTGTGGCCCATTTGATGTGAGCTTTATTGCTTCCTTTAGAAGAGTACGAAAGCAGAGTTTATTGCGGTAACAACATTTTGACACCACTGATTCTAAAATTAAAAGTGTAGAGGGGTACCGAAAAGAGAACTCTGAGTCATTAAGCTTGGAATTTGCAAATGTTACAAGAAGTCAGATTCTGTGTTTCTCTCTAGATTAACTGTAGGGTCAGACTCCAGTCCTCAAATTCAAATCTGAATCTGAGCTCTTCCAAATTCCATGGGTTGAAACCAAGGCTCTAATTTTAATATCTTTCTGCGACATTTTTCACTGAACTCAAGCTCTCAGTTTGGCATTCCAGATTTGCTTCCAAAATAGCATCTGTCTTAAGATTGATCTATGATTAGAAGCTGATGCTTTATTTCTTGAGAAGTGATATGTTCTATGTACAACAACAATGTGCAGGGGAAGGTATGCATCCAGAAGTTAGTTCAGTTTCCACCCTGAAATAACGGGCTCAGACCATCTGTAGAATATTATTTAGGCTCCAATTCTCAGATTCAATGCCAATAAACTTCAAAGACCAATAAATTTTCTTGACAGCTTGCAGATGTGGGTAAATGCCATGTAGCTTCTGGATTATCAGTGCTGTACATGGAAAAACTCTGACTGAAAGTCGCTTCCCTTTGTTGAATTCTATCCAGGACTCAGTGTCTAGTGTGGAGAGCCTACAGAGGAAACACATGCAGTTTGAAAAAGCCCTGGAAGCTCAGATGGAGAAAATTGATGACTTGGCTTCATTTGCTCAGCAGCTAACACAGAACAAGCATTATGACTCGGACAACATCACCAACAGATGCCAGGCCGTTCTGAGGAGGTGAAGTCAATCCCTTCCCTTGTCAGCCACCCATCTCTTTTGCAATGAGACTCTTCCCATGTGACTAATATCTTTAAATGATTTAAGAGAACCATAAACTGGTTTGCATTTACTCAACTTCGCGCTTTGCACTGTAGTCTTGCCAAATTGGCCTGAGTCTAGTCAATATTTCATTGGGGGGTTTCCAAAATACTGTTAAGTGGAGGGGGAGCGGGATTCAGAAAAAGACAGTTTTCCTGTAATTCTGTATCCTGGCCTGGTCTTAGGGACAGTGCTGCAAACAAAAGACAGAGGCCTGCTGTGCCACTAAATACTTCGTTATCATGAAATACCATCAAGAAAGGTCATTTGCTACACAACTGCTTTTTCACTGCTCACATGGTGTTGATCTTAAAGCCCTGCTCAAAATATCTATCAGTTCATTTGCAATTTTTCTAATCAGATCTTGCCCTTTCATGTGAATTACTTTATTTCTCCTAGCACATTGCATATTGTTCATCTTAAACAAATGCCGACAGTAGAAGCACTTGTATTCAGTGCTACGGTGAAAACATACATGTAAAATGTATGAAGAGAGATTGGAGAGCTCTTACGATTAAAGTGGAACATACGAATTTATTAATGTGATCAAAACAATACTAATGCCTGCATTAACATGAGTAAAGTGCTGCAAGTCCACATTTTGAAAAAAGATGAAAGCATAGTGTATCTTTGGTTTATCAATGGCAAATACCATCGTACTCACAGGCTTTCCATATAAGAAACGTGTTGAGTTTATGTTCTCTTGTACCCTGAAAGGCAATAATGGTGATTCCTACAGGCAGATATCATATATACAGAATTTATATGTCCTTTAAACATATCTGTCTGCTAGTAGTCCTTCGTGTAGTGTCCTGAACATAGTCTCTGACAGTCCAAATCATGGGAGGCTGCATATTATAGACATTTCTCTCCTAGAGAATGGAGGGTTAGATCACATGTGTGTTAGAGATGGAAACTGAAAACAGTTATCCTATCTAATTTTCTCTGTGGCTTTTACCTCACACATCTCGGCCCTGCTGAGAGGGACTTGGGGGTACTGATAGACGAAAGGCTGGACATGAGCCAGCAATGTGCGCTGGCAGCCCAGAGGGCCAACCGTGTCCTGTGCTGCATCAAGAGAAGCGTGGCCAGCAGGTCAGGAGAGGTGATTCTACCCCTCTACTCTGCTCTGGTGAGACCTCACCTGGAGTACTGCGTTCAGCTCTGGAGCCCTCAGCACAAGAAGGACATGGAACTG
>Ga0065711_1002578_pt1 | contig 35515 bp, 24 predicted proteins | sample Hoacrofraction12_FD_59098 | JGI IMG/M metagenome (GOLD analysis project Ga0065711, IMG submission 59098) | Hoatzin crop microbial communities from Cojedes, Venezuela - Epithelial fraction 12 v2 (version 2) | ecosystem: Host-associated > Birds > Digestive system > Esophagus > Crop | place... | reverse complement strand
AGCAGCGGCCCCACATTGTCCCTAGCCTTCCTTTTGCTGCTGATGTAGTTGAAGAAGCCCTTCTTGTTGTTTTTGACATCCCTTGTCAGCTTGAATTCCAGGTGGGCCTTGGCCTTCCTCGTCGCATCCCTGCACGCTCTCACCACGTTTCTGTACTCTTCCCAAGTGGCCTGCCCCTTTTTCCACATTCCATGGACCTTTCTCTTCTGCCTGATCTCTGCTAGAAGCTCCTTGTTTAACCATGCAGGTCTCCTGCCTCCTTTGCTAGATTTCTTTCTCAGGGGGATGCATTGCTCCCGTGCATGGAAGAAGTGTTGTTTAAAGAGCGACCAGCACTCTTGGACCCCCCTGCCTTTGAGAGCCCTGGCCCACGGGATTCCTCCCAGTAGCCCCTTGAAGAGGGCAGTCCCTCAACTGCAACAATAATCCGACATGAGCGAGGCAAAAGAGCTCTCTATCATTTGCTAGATTGCTGCTCCCAACTGCTATTGAATTTTTTTCCATACAAAGAATAGAATCAGGGCACCAACACAGTAAACAATAGACAATTACTAATTAGACATGAATTCTACGAATTTTAAACTCTTTCTAGTATCAGTGGTTTAATCTCATGCCTTCGCAGAAATGTCCAAGGACAAGCATGGTGTTTGGCTTAGAAGTCCTATAGTGTAGGTGCACAAAATTCACACACTGTTAACAGTTCTCTGGATCCTGCAGTATACACAGAGCATCAGCAGGACTTTGTTATGCTCTTCTCTTGACTCTGGGCTAATTCTGTTGTTACCCTTCACTTCTATGAACTCAATTTGAAGCAGACAGCATGGCAAGAGTCCTTTCCACATTGCTGTTATATGCAGAGGTGTGCACTGTTGTTATTCACCTCTTTCTTGTTGATGTTCACAGTGGGTAGTAGAGCCATGTATCTGCCAATGGTATCTGCTAACTTGAGCCTTATGGTCTTTAAGTGCCTGGCCACCAACTGGTTGGCTCTCCAACCTTGTCATGAAATATTAAATAGTACAGCGGTGTTTGACACAGTGTACGAACCTTTTGGTACCAATATCAAGCAGAATCTACGTCTTGAATAAGACATTTGGTGTGAAACAAGTTTAAGAATATGTCTATTTCTTTTTCTTTGTCATGTAATACAGCAATAAACTGATCTGCTTCACTCTCCCTGTCCCACTGCGTCAGCCCTTTACTTCATTGATTCAACCCTTTTCTCAGCATTTCTGTCATTACAGAGCTCTTATGTGTCTCTGGCAATGTTTTAACAAGAAGTGTTCCATCACCTTGCCAAGAATAGCTGAGGATTTAACAGGTTTCTCCCTCTCAGCTGGGAGAAACACTGCCTTTTACCTGATTGACACTGAAATTCATCTTTACCTGTCAAGGTTAAAGGAGGAGCACTTAATGCCACAGCCACCTGCCTGCGTTCCAGAAAGGCTGGCTGAGTCTGCTAAAATCTCCCCAGGGTAAGGTAAATGGAGGCTAGGACGGCAGCTCTGACAGCCTTACACAGAAATGGGGTTGTGTTCTCCTCCATTTCTGTAGGGCAGCTTGCTTAGCTGACACTGCTTGTCAGAATAAAAGCTGAGCAGACCACCCTTTCCACACATCCTCTTCCCAGCATTGATCAGGAAGGCTTATACCAGCAGTGGCAGCAGCCTAGTGCCTCCTTGTGTTGCAGGGATCTGCCTCCCTCTCTCTAAGGTATCCTGCATCAACCAGCCAAAGTCAGGCAAAAAGGATGTATTTGTTTTCAGATACAAAAACTGAGTAAATAATGGGAATAAGAAAGTCCATTGATAATATCACTATCAGATTCGCCCTTGTCACCACATCACCAAATTTTCACTGGGGTGTCACATAAACAATGGGAATATTTCTGTCAGCTGTCTACTTTTTGGTGACTTCTCAGTTCTCACTATGATTCTTGCTACATAGCTCTCTGCTGAGTGACTTTACATTTTTAAGGCCTTTGCTGGCATCTGTACACTTATTTGTATCTGCAGAGCTGTATAAAAAGTCATGGCATCAACGACTCCTGATCCTTCTCACCGATTGTCCTTGCTTCATGCTCATCTTGTCACTGTGGACTCACTGCAGAAGCCTGTAGGTCAGACATATTTATTCTCCTTACAAGGGCAGCTTCTCTTTCCAGTGACTCTGCATATCCTTAAAAGCACACAATCTTGAATTAAACTCATTAGTCACAAAAAAAATGGAATTGCCACAATGGAAAAGAACAACATGCTACACGTAATTTCTTTTGTCTGAATTATAATATTAAATAGCTTACTCAGGTAAACAAATAAATAAAATCCTTATTTATTTTTCTTTATTAGTTATTAATTGCCTTAGAGAATCAAAAATGAAGGTTGTTTAGTGGGCTTTACAAAATTCAAAGCTACTTTGGAAACAGTGTTAGCCAAGGTATCGGGTACAATCTTCCAAAGGACAGCTTTGAGTAAGCAAAATTTCTTGGCAGAAATTCTTCTCATTTGGAGGAAGACAGAAATTATTCATCCTTCTGAACACTATTCCAAGTAACTGAACCTATAGACCTTCAGTTTCTAGAACACAGCTCAGGTTTTAATAGATCATAGGCAGAATTCGCATGTTCTTCTTTCACCCTTAAACATGAATAAGAAGAGGAGTATTAAACCTTTTCCATGTACATGTCAGATCATAATCCAAGGGCAGACAGCTATCACTGTACTTCAGTGAGCAGAGCTGAGGTCTGGAGGGGTGAATTCACAAATATGAGGTCATCTACCCTACCAGTAACAGGGCTAAGAACAGACTCTGCTGAGTCTTAGCGGATCTTTCTAGTCACTAGCCCCTCCTGCTAGTTCGTTATGTTCACTATGAGAAGGTGGCTGTGGCTTCATGGATTAGGGTATTTAACAGTACTTGGATCATTCACAGGCGTACGTTTCACCAGTTTTCACTGGATTCTGATGATACAGGTTCACTTCTAGTCAAGGGGTTAGAAGCAGTCTTATCGCGGCTGCATGGCCAAGGGCAAATTTACTTGCATGGAATTGTGATCCGTTTGGCCAGGTGGCTTCAGAATTACAGCAGGTTATGGGTAGCGCGCTTGGATATCTGTATGCCGCACATCAGTGGGCAATGAAGACACAACCTGAGTCACATGGAAAGATCAACACAAAGTTCCCATTTTGATGTATAGACATCTACACTCCCTTGTGTTTAGCAGCATTAAAATGTGTGCATTCTTATGAATCCCCAGATGTGCTTTTTTATCTTTTTCGGAGTTAGAGATCTTGCAAAACTGTTATCTGAACACTGCAAAAATCCTAGTCTTTTAGCTCACTTTATTTGGGTGGCAGCTTTTTGATGAGGAATTTCCATGGTTGGGAAAGCACCATTAATGAATTACAGTTCATTATAATAAACTACAGCTTCTGTAGCCTTGAAATGGAAAGAAAGTGAGGATGAGGAAGGAGGAAGCTAATGACATGAGAAAACAAACATAGATTAAAGATGTGGGGTAGGACTACCATCAGCTGGAGTCTTAGGATAGCTACAGGAAATAGCCAGGCTCATTCCAAAGCAAGAGGGAAGCATTCAAGGCTGTATCAAGGTCCAAAGCATGATAAAAGGTCAAACACAAACAGCAAATATTGAGCTGCCACCTGCCTTCACTGCTGCATTAATACTTTTGGGAAGCCCTGTTACATAAATTCCTGCTCTCTGGGCTGGGTAATGCCATCAGTAGCTGTCTGCTCTGAATGAAACTGTGGATCACAGATTGTATGTGCTGAGGCTTCCCACATGAAATTCATGCTACAATTCCTGAGTACAAAATACAGTTTTCCCTTAGTACAAAATACTCCAGCATCAAAAAGGTGAGGTACCTGTATTCATAAACTCTTCATGGGTATCTCAGAGATGCCCACTTTTCCCAGCTGGTTGCCTGTTGGCCTGAGATCAAGAAAGAAGAAAAAAAGTGTATGCATCCTGTGGGATGTCAGGAATGTGACTGTAATACAAATGTTCCTTGCTTGAAATATAACAGCCCTTTCAGAGTAATTTGAAGGCCTGCTGTTCATTTAAATTACCCACTGTGTGGGCTGTGTGCTATTATACTGCACAACATAAAAGGAATATATAGTGTTTGCTTTCCCTAAAAGAAATAAGGAATGCTAACTGAGAACATGTTCAGAACAACATAATCAAGTTTGTTTAAGAAAATTAATACCTAAAAAATGAAGAAAAACTTTTAAAAAGATACAGTTTATGCAAGGTAATTCTACCCTTTTCTTTGTCACTGTTATTGTACCATAGGTTATTAATATGCAACAGCATGGCTTTATTTGGAGCTCTACAGGCCTCAGAAGATCTGGTCTGTAACTGTGATCATGAAGTTCTTTGTGCAGACAACCAGCTAGGCACCTGCTAAATCAAAACTGGAGTCCCCCAAACATTTCTCTTGAGGAAAGGTGGTAGAATTGGATGCAAGAAGTTGTATGACTTTTGTTTATAGGCTCTGGGTCATTCAGAGTATGTCTAAAGAACACAGTGTGGCCTGTGCAGAGATACCTCAGCCTGTGCCAGATAAGCTAGCTCCAAAATCGAAAGCAGCACAACCACCTTGGCTCAGCAGTTCTCTCAAAGTAATTGGCACTACTGAAAAGTGCAGTGTGATGCCTTCAGTCACATGATGACTGTACATTTAGGACCTCTGCTAGTACCTGGATCCTGTGCTGCACAGATGTACGCTGCATGTAGACACGTCCAAAGAGCCCACAGCATATACAGCAGCCAAAGTATTAAATGTTTGCACTGGCAGAGGTATGACTTTAAAGACCTTTCCTTGCTGTGCAGCAATGAAATCACTAACACTACCATATTCATGCTGAGGGAGTCATTCACATATATAAATGGTGCACTCAAGAACATAATTTTCCTGAAAAGCTCACCTAACTATTCAACTGCTATGACACAGCAATAATAATAATTCTTGTGGGGTCAGATTCCCATTGTTTTTACACTGTGGCTTTGCAGACTTCAGTTGACGACAGAGCTTGGGCAGCAGACATTTCTTTCTGCAATAGAACCTACTGAACAAATAGGATTTCTCAGAATAAACTGAGATTTTATATATAGAATATTTTTACGTAGGGTAGCAAAACACATGTGCCTAATCTCTTGCCAGTTTTACAAAATATCCCAGGGCTAGATCAGAGAAGGCTGCTGTTGCTGTTGCCTTTTCTAAGGGAGATTTTTCTTTTCAGAAGCGAGCAACCTTAAGCCAAATACTCGGCGGGTGAAAGCCTAGCTTCATTGAAATTAGACTTCAAGATGTGCCAGTTTGCAGAGTATTGAGGCCTTTCTGTGTAAGTGGGTTCTAAATAAATGAGCCCTTTCCATTCTGTAACGCTGCTGCAGTCCTGGAACAGGGATGAGTGCAGGTATATTCTGCCGAAATCAATTGTGCTGGAAAAGACAGAGAGAATACACTTGCATTAACTGCTACCACTTCATCATTCTGTGAATAACACAATCTCACTAAATCTAGCAAATGTCCTCTCCCTGCTAAATTTGCTGACAGTTCACAGATCAACTTGGTCATTCTAATTCATCGCTGTGTGGACATTAAACTTTTCATTTTATAAAATATTCTCAATATAGTTTCAGGAAGAACTATGTTGATATATACAAACTGGAAATAGGGTAACAGTTTATTGAATCAAGTTTTGGATGGATACATAACGGACAGAAAAGATTTGCTTAAAGCTGGTTTGTTAATCCATGCCTGTTAACCACGAAGGATTCTCCCTAGGGGAGAGAGCTAGCAGAGAATGCAAGAGGGAGAGCATTAGTCTGAAAGATTTCATTGAAATCCTTCACCTATCCCTAAGCAAGAAAAAAGCTGTCTGATCCTTTCAATAGCTTGCATTTCATTTCGAGAGGCCTCTGTGTTGAGATACATATGCTTCTTTAGAAAGACCTTGATTTTAATGAACTTTGCAAGTATTACCAATGAACACAACAACCATGGCACTTCCTCTGGGCAGAAACCAATGCTTCCCATTACCAGAAGATCCCAGGTGGATCTGCAAAGTCCAGTTCAAGGCTGGAGGCTCATTATGGCAGACCATATAGGTGTGTAATTTGTTAATTCAAGTAACCCAAAATTTTACATCTACCTGCCTGTTTTGTTTCAGGAATTTGACTAAATGCAGTATCCCAGCTTCTTTTCCTGTTGGTTTTGGATGTAATATTATTACTTTGTGAAACATCAGCATGACCTTCTGATCTTCACTCACTACAAAATAACCCAAAGTACAACAGTTGAGTCCCTCATGAAGTTTGTATTGACAAAGGATTATCTGGATATTGTCAGAGTTCTCCCTTCCTAATATTGTCAGAGTTCTCCATTCCTAATGATTTCAGTAATCTTAGATGACTGGGGTTTTTTTTAAATAAATATTAGCCCGGTAGTGTCAGATGTGGAGGCCTTGTCACAGGGCCAATCACCAGGAGGGTCTGGCATTGCTCTTATTCCACACAGTAAGATCTACATCTCAGTTCAGGAGTGCACGACTGACTTCTTGTCAGCAAGGCTCAGGACTTCCATCCTCACTCTGATGAGGCAGCAACCCCAAAAAAGCACCAGCATAAATACGTGTCTCCTGGGCCAGTGCAAAGATACATTTTTTATCTGTCATTTTATAAAGTGATAAAAATGAGAGGTTACATTAACCAAACAAACAGTTTCCACTGATCAAAACAAGTGGCAAATTACATTCCAGTCTTTAACTATCCAGTATGTTTTACCAAGATAGTCTCTGTGTTCGTGTCATGGCCTCACATTACTAGTGGTAGGCTACCCTGTGCTCATTACGCTTGCCTTCATTGCTCACTTTTCGATAGGTCTGTGCACTCCACACCATTCCCCTGACATTATCAGCAAGCATAAGCCTGGTCAAACTGTACGTTTGACGTACAGTTCCCAAAAGTCCTGCGTTAGTCAGTACTTCTGTGAAGTGAAGCCTTTACATGATCTAATGTTCTGATGAGTTCTGTAGCGACCATCATTCCACTACAAAGGAAATAAGCTTCACCGCAAGTTGCCGGAGCTCTTCACAGCCGTCTTCAACAGCTGAAGACAAGGACTTAAGACACAGCTTCTACAACTAAATTCACCAAACCTCTCATACTCTCAGTACAGGAGTAGCACAAGCTCAGCATATTGAAGGATTTCTGTCCCATTCCGTTGATCTGCTTTCAGGATACGAATGTTACACTATGAATGGCCTGCACTATCCCTAATGATATGCAAAAATGACATACTTCTTTTCACAACAGGGAAAAGCTCATCCCAGCAATGGACTGAAGCCCTGTTCCCTCCAGGAGAGCTGCCTTCAACGTGATGGTCAAGGCTGCCTCTCTTTGCTGGTTACCTGAATCTTTTAGACAGGTTTCACTGAACAAGATGGTTGAACACAAGTTACTTTAACTTTTCTGTTAAAGGAATTTCCAGAAATAGAGTATCCAGGCACTTATCTCAGGAATCAGAAAGAGGAAGTTTCTCTGTGAGATTTCCAGTGTCTTTTTTTCAGACAGTCTCTTGAAGTTCATCAGCCTGTCTAGAAATTCAGTACAGAAAGCTGTAGTGCAAGAGGCTCCAGTCACCAGAATAGATTGCCCTCTTATCAGATCCCGGTGAAAGCTGTGGAGGAGGGTTTTCACATATTTTAGATTACACCTTCTCAGGAGTTCAAAGAGTGAAAATTCGCTTTCTGTTCCATTTTTTGCAGTTCTTCAGTGCCTGAACAGCCAGTAATAGCAACCTAGTGTGTCCTCTGCTGCTGCAGTCGTGAAAAAAAATCTATTTGAAAATGTCGTGCCCTGAAACAGAATAAGCCTGGGGGAAGAATTTTTTTTAATTGCTAAATTATATGTGGAAAGATATTCACTTTGGTTATAATTCTCCAAGGAAGGATTATTATAAACATTTCTCCACTGCGTCTTGATGACCTTAAAATGTCTGCTAGTTTAGTAGAAATTCCAGTACTGTGCAAAGTCAGAGCATTAGTGTACTACAGCAATATACTGGTGAATATTTGTGAAAGTTTGAGAAAAGAAGTTTGAGTTGCCCATAGAAATGACAAAATAAAAGTGTACTAATTAAAATAATTGAGAGATGCTTAAAAATGTATTCATGAGGTGGGCTAAACGAGATAGATACAGAAAACACTTAAAGGAACAGTTACTTCAATCTTTCCCCAAGATGCTATTTCTAGACAGCAGACCACCAGACTATCACCAGGATTTGTGGTATGCTAACATGCTCTGATTTTGTCAGTATTTTTTCTCCTTTTGTTCTGCATTTAATTGTTGTATAAATTAAACTGCATTGATCTGCGGTAAGAACTTTCTGATTAGCCAGAAACAAAGCTAGGAAACTGAAACTGGACAGAAGTCCGTGTGCACTCGTGCTCTGCTCTGGCTCAGATTTTCTTGGCATTTAGGTGCAGATTGAACCTCACCTCACAAACACCTCCTTTCATGTCTACAAAGCTATACAGCACCTGATTCTGCAGACCCTGCTTTCAGCACATTTCTGTTTGACACAGCTGGATAACCTCAGTACAAAGCTCAAGCATAAGCTATATCATGATAGGTCTGTCATGTGTAGGTCTAACACATGAGAAGAGGTCCCATTTGCCTGGTGTTTGGAAGGGCAAGGCTGTCTGGCTTGGGTCAAATTCTTTGCAACATGGGATTCAAAAATGGAGAGAATACATTTCACGGTGTTTGTCGGCATCAGGCTGGTGCCAGGGAAAGCACCCCGCAGCAGCAGGCTGTGGTTCTGCAGGAGGCACAGGAGCAAAATGACTGTGCTTGGAGCCCATGTAGATTCTCAAGTCACACAAAACCACTGCTAAGTGGTGGCTGACCTCAGAACAGGCAGTGTCAGCATTACGCTTGCTGATGTTACCCCTCATTTCTAACCAACCCTCCCGAGCACCAGGCATGGCTGGAGCATTTATGCACCCAGTTTTCCAGCTTTAGGCCCTTTATGATGCATGTGCTGGATCTCTGAGGCTTCATATAGGACACCGGGGTCTTTGCTGCTCAGCCTTTAACCATCACTGCGATGATTTTATCACCAGGTCTGTGAGAGACTAAGATGGTGCAACGGCCTTCATCTCCCAACACATGGTCACAGAAGAGGTGGACCAAGGCTGAGATACGGCTCTGACTCCAGTGGTTTTTGTGGTTTTTTTTCAAAATATTCCATATCTAGTTATTATGCCATTTCCATCTTCCATTTTGTCTAGTAATGAGGATAATCGCTTCCATCCAGTGAAAACCACGTATATGCAAAGGACTTTTTTATCTCTTTCCTGGGCTCAAAATTTAGATTTATTTCTCATTCATTTGAACTCAGGATTGGTATCTACCTGGTCAAATCCACGACACTATGTCAGCTTCCAGAAAATTTGTCTGTTATGGAATAAGAAATAGTGTGATACATCCATTTTTGGTGCAGTTTATATTCTTCTTTGAGTTAAAAATAATTATCCAGAATATATGGGGTTTTTTCTAGTCTTTTTAAGTACAGCCTGTGTGACAACTGCAGTCCAATAGATGTGGCTCAAGCCAGGATTAGATTACACTTTAAGCAACACTAGAAATTTAAATTAAATTTTTCTGCATTTTCTTGGATAATGCAGAGCAGAAACAGGGAAAAGAAGTTAGTGATACAAAAGATCACAGATAATTTATGGCACACACTACTTTCTAATGCCAAAACAACTGCCCTAAAACTCAGCTTCTGAAATGTGATGCATTGTTTAGAACAAGAAAGACTGTCATTTCTCTGATTTATTTCTTGTCATTAAGGGGTATTCCCTACATTAATGCAGTAGTTTTGGTTTGGGGGTAGAGTTTTTTTTTTGCTTTTTCTTTTGCATCTTTTTCAAAAAATGGTTAGTTTAAGCTAATGCTGTATGCATTTGGTCTCCCAGTGATCCCTTCGCCTTTTGCCCTACTGTCACAATTCTGCCTTGCAAACCAGGATGAAGTAAAACCAAGCAAATGAATTAGTTCTGTAACTTATTAGAGTGCTATGTTCATTACAGATGTCTTTACATTGCCTTTTCACCTAACAAAGTGTCTCAGAGTGGAGCAAGGTATACCTGCAACCATTTCATAGCTCTTTTTTTTGGCAGAATAACACAAACGAGTTTTCTGTAATTATTCATCAAGTGTATTACTGGATTTGGTGGACACAGCTTAATTATAAAATATTTCCATGTTGTTCATAAAAATTGTCTTTTAGAAGAAAATCCTTCCTCCACTTTGTTTCCATGTGTAAGGATTTTAAGCATATACAGACAGAAGTTTGTAGTCAGGACGCTATCAAATGCAACCAGATTTCTGCATAATAGTAAAAGGAAAGGGGGCTGCTGAACAGACTAAATTGCTTCAAACATGGTACAGTTTCAGGGTCCAGGTCCCAGAAAGATCAACCTAATGTACCAAACAGAAGAGCATGTCATGAAGGTCAATCACAAGATGAAACAGAAATAGTAAATAAAAACTATTGTCTGTAGCCCTTTGGAGGACAAAAAGTACAGGAAGAAAGTTAAAATAATCCCTTTGACTCCAATGCTGTGGTAAAGGGCATTCTGCCTCTGACTGTACAAGAAGTGCAGAAAAACTGAGATGACCATAGTTTTAATAGATGATAAATTATGAAAAACAGTATAAAAACTACCCTGCTCAGTTACTCTGCAGTGAAGCATGTGGGCTAAAATAGTGGGCATCTGTTTTTCTCTAGCTAGAGTTACTTCTGCAATTGTGTGAATTACAGAGTTTTAGATGACCATAGCATGTCACCAAGGGGAATTGTACTGTACATTCCACTGATTTCATTATTTTTCAGAACAGACTTATTTTTCGCATTCATGTATTGTAATGATTAGACAGCTCAAATCCAGTGACAATAATTTCCCCATAGCTGTGCAGTTTAGTGGTTTTAATTAGACTGCATTTTAAAATTATGTATGTCTTGCTCTCTGTGTTTATACTTCTCTGTCCGTACCTATACATAAATAAATACATAAATCAATATATTATGTATATATATACACACTGAAAGCTTGGAAAAAACAAGATATTTCATTTAGGTAACAGTACCCATAGCAGAAATTAACATATCTGTCAGATAATTAGCCATTGTTTCCAATGTACGGTACCACAGTATGTTCAGGTAGCAAATAGAACATACTATGCTCAAAATACTGTACAAAAAACCCCAGCTTCTTTGTCTTCACAGTTACTTTGTAAATTCTTCATCTCCACTTCAAAATTCAGGGCAAACAGAGACATTTAAATTAAAGGATCTGGCCAAATTTCCCCATGCCTTTCTCATTCATTAAGCACATGCTGCTGCCTGATTTTTTTTAAAATCTCACCTACAATGATCACTGAATCTGTGCTGATTACTGACCACATCACAGTGCTTGCTCTGATTTGTGTACTGTGCATTTGTATATTCTATTTCCACAGGCCAACCAATAACAAATCCAACATTTTCAAAGGATGTTTAATGCAATTTTTAAAATTTATCCAGAAAATGTAATTAGCAGAGATTTTGAGGTTCATTTATCCTCTGAGAGAATGGTGACAAAGTAAAAAAATGCAGTCTTTTTCTACTTCAAGCAGTGCAACACGACTGATGTAACTGATTTTGAAACCAGTGGGCTGCTGCCAACCATGTGCTTCTGAAAACTAATCACACATGAACAATTTTAGGAACTGAAACACGCATAAGCTAACATTTCCTGAAGGTTTGGAAATGTGGTCAGCAAATAAAACCAAAACAAGAAAAAAATAAACCCCCCCCCCAGACAAACTACCCTGGAGATATTTAGGATACATCAGAAAATAGATGTATTTTTAAGATTAGATGGTACAGGGGACCAGCAACCTTATGCCAAACATAAGTACTGAATATCAGAAGCCTTTGGAGAACAATGGAATTTCAGAATTAATCATATTGTTACTGACGGTGACACATTCAACTTGTTGTTTTGCATGGGAGATTTTAATATGAAACAGCTACTACTTGTGTGCCAAAACTCCCCAACATATGGCTCTTTCTATTTAAAGTTATACAAAAAAATAGTAAGTCCGTAAATGTATTTTTGTGCCTTTCAGTGATATTTACACATTTTGGCAGAAAACATTTAGGGTTATTCTCCTTCTGTCAGCCCTGAAAAGTGAGATGGGACTCAGGAGCTTAAATTGTGTTTTTCAGCTTTTACCTCATCTGCGGAGGTTACTGCACGCAAATTCTCAGGTTTGCGAACGTAACAGTTAAAGTACTCTTAAAGTGTATTAGCCCCAGAGTAAAGTTCATTTCTCTCCAATTAACTGTGAAAATTCTGAGAAACCATATCTTTTACACACCTGCAACTGCAATTACTGAAAATATTCTTGGGCTCCTCAGGCTTCATGTAACTCTATTAATAAAATTACTACTTGATATGCACTATTTTGCACACGCAATTCTCGTTGACAATGGCAGCTTAGTGTCATGGAGCAGTGAGGGGCAGCTGCTCCGCACAGGCAGGGGTGGCCAGTAGCTGGGTGACGGGGTCAGGACAGGCAGTTGCCTCCCTGGGAGAGCAGAGCAGGGCTGGTGACAGTAACCAGGGTCAGCTGGGAGACTGGTGATGGCTGGGCAAGTCACTGGGTCAAGGCAGGTCCAAGGCCAAGCTGAGACATCAGGTCTGCCAGCCAGGACCAGGAGGGTGGGTGGCCGGGCATGGTCACTGTCATGGTCACGGTCACAGCTGTGGTACAGTCCTGAGCTCCGCTGTGGCTCCCAGGTAAGGCAGGGAGCCTGTACTGAGACATCTCCCAGCTGTTTCTCACACAGCTCTTTCCCAGGAGCATGATGCAAGGGCACACAGTACTGGGGCTGGCCTTGAGTACAGGCAGCCAAAGGCCTGGGGCAGCAGAGTCGGCAGAGGCTCTCCCCAGTGCTTGGTTCCTCCTTTCTGCCAGTTCAACAAAAAAATTTCCAAACTATAAAAGCTAGTTTGCATCACAACCCCACTCTGAGTCTGTGATCAGAAGGGGAAATCATGCTGACAAGCAGACAGCTGTAACATATGAATTGTTATACAACTATAGGAGAATACTCCAGCACAGGGACGCAGTGCCAAGAATGATGTTATATCGGGGTTTTGCAGGATGACTACTTCATGCTTCTTTGCTTCTCCATGTAATTACAAAGGGGATCTTTAGGGCTGTGAGTGTCAGCAAGATACATGTCTCCAGCAGCCATCAGCTACTCTGTGGTTATGAAATAATCGTGCAGCTAAGCAAGACAGACATGATTTCCCTTCATTAGGAAATTGCATAAGGCTCAGCATCGCAATCTTGCTTGTCCATTTAGACTGACATTGACAAGATAAGATTTGTATGCAGTAATTGTGTCAGGCTGATGGTTTAATAATGTCTCTAAATTGCTATCAGTGATAAACACCAGTAATTTGTCTATTACTTCATAACTTAGAAATGTGAAAGACATCCCTCGTTCATTCATCTCGAATAATCTTGAGCTCTTTCATGCCCATGTTTTTTAGCAAATCAGTAATAATCAAAGCTCTGATGAGTCATTTCCTCCACAGCTTGAAAGCAATTGTTTTGGTTTATTTGAGAAGCAGGAGTGTGACATGGGTGTCAAATGGATTAAAAATTAGCTTCATGGTGGCAAATAATAGATCCTCAGCAGTACAGACAATGCATATGGGCCTGTGTACATATAAAAGTAAAAGAATAAAGAAGATTCAAAACAGCAACACAGTGCAGGTAAGAATCCAATATAACATTTTAGTTCTTTACAATGCGTTATTTAATGACAGCTTGCAGTGCTGTTGTTTCCGAGCACGTAGCGCTATGTTGCTATGTACCGATGTTAAGGTGCAAAATTTCTTCTGCACTGCTGTCCCAGCATGCTGTAAAAAACTACTCCATAGTTTTTGCAGTTTAATCTGTTCTGGGGACCAGCTGAAGACTACTTCCAACAGCCTAACAGACCACAAGTGGTATGTGAATACAGCTTGGACGCTATTGGTAGAGTAGAAAAGGAGAAAATAGAGATATTAAACTGAAAGTGTAGAAAAAACAGATAAATAGTTGTTTGTTCTATAACATCCAGACTCAAATGAAATTATGAGCATCAAGGGATGATACAATATAATGGCTCCACAGTCAAACTATAGTGAGTGAAAAAAACAATAAACAAGAGATATATCACAAATCTCCAGCGAATGTTGGCAGGGCAAAAAGTCTAAGCAACTGCTAAAATGATAACAAAGTTTATTAATAGACTGCCTTAATGTAAATCTTTTATATTTTATGTTTTATTTTTGTATTATAACTCAGATGAGCATTTTCTTCTGTCTTGTAGATATCACATGAGACTTTGGGGTTCATAAAAACGAGATACTAAAAATACTGATTTCAGCCAAAGGCTGTAAACGGATGTACAAAAAGTCCCAACCTACCCCTACCATAACTACTTAAAGCTACACGCGACATCTACCCTATTCACAGTCTGAGATTCCTGAGCTGAAAATCCATGGTAGTGCATTGCTAGAGGAGTACGCAATGTGGACAAAACTCACAAAAAGGCAAAACAAAATCATAAGCCAAAATAGAAAAAAAAATATCCTAGGAAGAAACAAGCAAATACATTTTAATTTATGACCTGTAAAGAGTCAGGAACTCAAGTTTTCACATTGTGTGTGAGCATACTCTATCATACAAAATCTGGTGATCATTATGTTTTCACACCCCACTTTACTACCTCAAAGGCTAACATCATTTTAAAAACATTACATGATATTCTCCCATCTCTCCTCTTTCTTAAACTGTCTGGCATGAGTCCCCACTGGAAAGGAACTGTGCACAGAAACAACACAGAGAGGGACTCCCAGAGCCTTGTTCAAGTCTTACTCTTGGCTGACATGCTTTCTTCTGAAATGTTCCTCCTGTTCCTATGCCCTCCGTGATGCAGAATTAGCTTTTCCTGTTAACATTATTGCCTTTCCATGACAGTCTGTGTGCAAGGAACACTGCAGAGGCAAGCTCCTATCTCTTTCATTCTTTGCATCCCCTTCTACAGTGACAGCAATATGAAATAGGCCTTCAGTAAAAAATCCAAACACCTCAAAAGGTGAAAAAAATCCCCATTCCCTCTATGCAATTTCCAGGCACTTTTTACCAGGAGTGCCATAACAGTTTTCTCTTACATTAGTTTCCTTTCATACCTCATGCATATTGTCTTTTTATGCTTTTGTTACATTATGCTGTATATTTTGTAAGACTTCTACTAACTGATGTTTTGTGAGGTACTTAGCAAATCTCAGGGCACTAAAGGAAATTATGGTGATCAGTAGGATGGTCAAAAGGTAAAGTCCTAAAACTAAAATGTCAATGCTTGGAAGGCTTGAGAGAATACATGGTTTACGAAGGAAAATTATAAATGCAAATTATTGACAGGATGCTATATCACAACTTCTATCACAGTAAGCATGTTGCATAGGCAATTAATTTGCTGAAAAATGGTTTATGAATATTTTTTTTTAAATGTAAATGCTCTTTGTGTGTATTGTTGCAAATAAAGACCTCTGAAAGCAAGAAGCAAAGAGCTTTTAACCTAACTCGGCTTCTAAGAATGTTTTATGTGTGTCTAAGAAAGCAAGGTGTCTTCTTAATATCAGTGGCAATGACCGTCATTTATTCATTGTTTCCATCCCTTATAGAGTTTGAAGAGGCCTCCTAAACTTTGTACTTATATTTTCAATTAGGCCACCCATGAGACCATCTGCACATAATGTTTCATGCTCCCATCTTACTCAAGGTAGCACACATGTCTGTGCCAGACCAGCTTAACTGAGCTAGCCAGTTATATCTAAAGATGTACCTGACTACGTCTAACCCTTTCTTTAAGAAAAACTTGTTTGTATGTATGTAAAAGCAATATTTGTGCTCTGTTTTTTGAGAGTCTAAGGCTATATGTACTCACTCAAAAGCTCTTTTATTCATTCACAAGTTCTGCTCCTAGCAGAAAATTATTCAGGGACTATTATGCTTCCTTCTGTTACTAAAAATAATATTTTAGATGGCAGTTTATATTTTTGAAAAACAAGAATATATAAGACCACACAACAGCTAGCTCAAAATCCTGTTTCCAACCAACAGCAAATATTCAGGGAAGACTCTACGAAAAGGGCACACCTGATGAATATTTTCCTGGCTGTCAACTGCTTGAATCTGAGGGACCTCCTGATCCAGACACAGTATCTTCGAATAGAAAGATCTTTGTATGGAAAACTCTTCAGAGGATTTCTCTTTCATAAGCATGGTCATTTGACTCTTAATCTAGTACCAATTCTTTGAAGTCTACAGCAACATGTAGCAAGGCCTCCCACTCAACTAGATACTGAGTGAAGAACTAGGCCTCTGTTTTGAACCTGCCCTCTCAGCTTTAATTGACGCCCTTACCCAATCACTCTGTGCAAATTAATCTTTTATAGACCTCTACTGAATCTTCCCTGCTTGACTGTTTCTTAGGTTGAAAAGACTTAGTGTTTTCATCCCTATCTTGATTATTGCTTTCAAAACAGAATCTTTCACTGTAGCAGCTATCCTAGTGTGCAGAGCTGCATTTAAAGTACATATTCCATGCAAAGGTAAGGACCCAGCATAAAACTGTAAAGTGGCAATATAGAAGGTTTTTCTACAACAGTCATATGACACAAGACTATTCTTAGCCAAAGCTTTTTTTCCCTTAAGTGGTATACTAACGCATAAACAAAATCATAAGGTCTGCCTTTGCCCCTCTACCTGACCTACTGAACTGTGAGAAAGAAAATGTCATAATAAATTTGCCTTAGCATCTTCTTTTCATGCCTCTTTCTACTTTACCTTATGGGTTTTTTTTGCCAGAGAACCCCCCGAATTCCGGCTATGGAATATAACAATCAGGACATTCCTTCTAGTTTTTGCGTGGTTTCCATCACCATTACACCTGGACAACCTATTTATCATACACAGCACACACAGCACACACAGCCATCACACACCACACGCTTGCACTCTACAAGCACCTAACAGTATTTTCCCTCCACTTATGTTGGAAGAAACATAACTTACAATTTTTACTCTTAATATATGGAAGTTCATCATCATAATAGATCACTTGTTTACAACAATGTCTTTTGTGACTGAGTCTCTGGTCGGTAGATCATTCTCTCAAAAAAATTTCCTCTTCATGTGGAACATGAATTTCCTTTCTGATGTGAACAAAACAAAATCTCCAAAGATATGTTCCATCCGGCAAATGAAAATGTAACTAAAAAGTAGATCGTGTGATCATACATAAGCATCTATATACAAATACGTCTTAGATAATTTTGATGAAGTCAGTAGAAACAGATGCAAAATTAAGAGTCTAAAGATTCTACAGAAGTGGCTAGAAAAAATGAAAATTACTCCAAAGTGTCCAAGGAAAAATATAAAGCACAGCTTCTTCTACAGACCTTACAAAAAGTGTATTATAGACCAGATGTGGAACATAAATTATATAACACAATAAATAGAGAGCATGAAATAAAAAATTCTATCTAGAATGGGCAAATAATTGTGCAAAAAAATGCCTTTTTTATTTTTGCAGGGAAAGAAGTGTGTCAATTTGTAAAACTGAAACAAAATATTTCCCTTCAGATGTGTTTAATGTGAAATTGTAGTTCTCCACTGTGGTGCACAACTTTTAGGGATTATCATCCAGGTTGTTGGAAACCCTCATTTTCTCCTATGTGTTAGCACTCACATCAGACTATATCCCATACCATATACCTAAAAACAAGGGTAAGAAAAGCTTCGCATTCTTGGTTATGTAGCTGAAGAAGAGCACCTAAAAAACAAGCAGGAACCGCATCCAAAATCATTGTGCTGACACATCAACTGCAGGTTAATGTGGGTAATTAAATTTTTATAGATTACTTAGCAGCCTGGTTTACCAAACATTATTTTTGCAGCTGTGTATACAACAAGACTTACTCGTATCAACCAAATACTGTCGCAATGGGACATTTAACAGAACCCTACACACTACACCACTTTACACCAGGAACCAAGATTTTGTCAGGGTAGGAGACAGTGCTATCAAGGAATCCCTAGACACATACTTAGCCAGGTCAAGGTGACCTTTCCATGCTGTGTGTACTGAGTAACAGAGCCAAACGCAAAAGAGCTGAGAACAAAATGTCAGAAGTCTCATAACTGGGAAGAGCAAGGAATAGAGATGTTTTAAAATGCTGTTGAGCTCTACAGCATCAGGAACAATCTGAAGGCAGTGAGATGTGGAGCACTGCCAGTTTTCTCTGTTGAGGCTTGCTTACAGTGAGATTGCAAACTACTGTCCTCTCTTTTAATACTGTATTTATCTAGCACTATGTGAGGAACCGAGCTCCAACATCACTCAATGGAGCTGACTGCAGTAGCCCTGTGAACCTGACGTGTGATCTGGCATAATGGAGAAAGGGACCAAATAATCTGGTACCTAACACTCATTCCACCACACATGTAGGCAAACAGAACTTTACTGAGATGTCTGAGAATTCCACTGGAGCATCAAAGGAAATGCTTTTCCTGCAAGATGTCAAATGTGGTAACGAGTTGTGTAACTAACCTGAAAATCAAAGATTTGACATAACTTAAATGACATCAAGGAGATACACAGGGCACAGAGGAAAAATCTGCCTCTGTGATGCTGCTCAGAAAAGTGCAGACATGTGGAGGAGAAAAAGGAAAAGAGGGCTTTTGATGGACTCCCTTGCCTTTCAAGGTGAGTGGGAACTTTCTTACTGATATTCAATATGATAACTTATTCCTGCTAAAGCTTAATAAGGGCCTATCCTGCTAAGTTTTGCTCAGTATTGAAATATGATGTTCTAGGAAGTGTTGTTTGTTTTAGAAGAATTACTCTTATACAGTTTTCCAGACATTATGCCCTACATTATGAATCTCTGAATACAGCTCTTGATAGCCAATTAATTTACCTTTTGACCAACCTAGAGTGGTAAGTCATGGTTTAAGTAAATGCACAGTACTTGCTGTGGTCATACTTTAGAGCAATAATGATAACATGTTAATAAAATATGCTGCAACTGGATGAAAATACTGAAAGTCGTATATCTAAGTTTTTCCACAGAAATCTTGGTATGATGTCCCCTGCTTGAATACTAGTTTATTCTCACCCTCAAAACAGAATATACGAAGGAACCAGACAAAATTACTTTAGGCAGGTGCCTTCCCACTGACAGTGATGTGGGAAAATGACGTTTAGTTCGATTTTGCTATAGCTTTAGTTTAATTTTGTTATATAGCTTTGCAGCTATGTTAAGGTAAGAGTTAAACACTGTTATTTAGTTTAGTTCTGTTCTTTGTAATCTTGCTAACATGGACTGTTGTGGCTCAAATGGAGCTAACAAGGACTACTTGGAGACAAACAAAGAGAAACAAGGACTGATAACCAGAACTTTGTTGTCTGCAAGAAGCAACTCTCTAGCTGAAACTGGTTCTGTGGTTTGGGACTCAGCCAACACAGACAACTCAGGAATTTTTGAGCCAAAGGTGAAAGCACACAGCGAGGAAGACTACGAGCCTTCATCCAGAAGACCCCCACAGATGACCACCAGACGACACTGTGCAAGCGCCAAAGAGGGGTGGAGTATGATAATGAATTCCTGGAAATATTTACAATAGTCCAGCCTACTTAGATAAGCTTTGTAATAAATAGGTGCATGCTTTATGACTTCGTGTGCAAGTTAGAAGGAGCGATCCCCCTTGCACCCAGCACCATAATAAACATACCTGCTTTATAACTCTCCGTGAGTTGTGGAGTTTGTTTCCACATGTCAACAGTGAGGAAAGATGGAGGCTCCATGAAGCCCACTAAGTGGTACTTCAGTGATGACAGCATTATAAAATGCTACAGTATGTATGAAAGTGTTGCAGACATCTGATTGTGGAAGTATCTATCAGGGCAGCTGAAAAAAGAAATAACCCCTAGAACTGGTGAATTTTTAGTCCTTGCTTAAGTTCTTTTTCAAAATAGCAGCCATTACCATAACTCCCGGAAGGGTTCTGACTTAAAAGGCTGTGTCCTAATGGACACAGCAGGGCATGCTTTATGCTCACAGAGGAGATCAATAATTTATGGAGTACAGGTAGCAGTGGACTAGTACAAGCTCTAAGGAACACAACTGTCTTGTATCTGTAAAAGCTGCCTTCTAGGTGCCAGTTTGGATGTTATATTAATTTCTAAAAAGTGTGAAATGGTAGCTATCCATTGCATCAAAAGCAGTGGTTCCCAAAACAAGAGTAATGACCTCAGGAGGAGCTGTGGGACGTAACAGTAGACGGATGAACTGAATAAAAACAAACATGCAAAAGTGAGAATCACAACAGAGGCTGTAAATCAGGAGGTGAAACTGCAAGTAAGGACATATTTGGGAACTGAGAATCAAGGATGTTCTGACGCTTTACCCAGTTCTCCTCTATGGATAATACATGCAAGTATTTGCCATGAACTCACTGAAATCTTACAGGAGCACTTTACAACGCTGCTTGTGAACTTACCACTTACCTGTCACTCTGTGGATTATTTAAAAGGGCCTTGGCTGCCATGCTGTGTGTGATGATAGTCTGAATAGGAATCTTCCTCTGTAAATCACAGCAATACTCAGTGTCACGGTTTAACCCCAGCTGGCAATGAAGCACCACACAGCCGCTTGCTCACTACCCCTCACAGTGAGATGGGGGAAGGAAATTGGAAGGATAAAAGTGAGAAAACTCATGGGTTGAGATAAAAACAGTTTAAAAATTGAAATAAAATAAAATATTAGTGAAAATAGTAATAAAGATAATAATATATTTCAATGAGAAGGAAAATAAGAAAGAGAGAGATATAAAACCCAATAAAGACAAGTGACACAAATGAAAGTAATTGGTCACCACCAACCTACCAATGCCCAGCCAGTCCTCAAGCCGCGGCCCCCCTGCCAACCTTACTTGACTCTGTGTAAGCACTGCTCAGCAGTAACTAAAACATCCCTGTGTTATCAATGCTGCTGCCAGCCCATATCCAAACCATAGCTCCATATCAGCTACTATGAAAAAAATTAGCTCTATCCCAGCAGAAACCAGCACACTCAGTTAAGGCATCTCTGCGAAGATGTTTTGACTAAAGCTAGCTCTAAATCCACAGCATTTGCTTGCCACCGATGTACCTCTATTTTCTCTTTATCAATCCTTCTGTCTTTCGAGGTCAGTGGTAGTTCAGTTACTGATGTTCAACCATAGAGTTTTTAACTCATTATGACTTGTTCTAATTAACAGGGTGTTAAAATATACTGATACTCTTTCTCTCCAAATACTTTGGAAGACAGCATTCTTGACTGATCTCCCTATTCATGTCAAAAAACAGATAATAAAAAGAAGACAGAATAGAGGCTTGTCATGCTGATATTTTCAAAATCTTCTGAACCTGCATTTGTTGTCAACACACCTCCCAGCTAAGACATCAAGACAGCAGATGTGGTGTCAAAATAAACTCTGTAAAACCCATGTGACTTTACATACAATTCCATTTCCATCTCATTTGAATTGCAAAAAACGTAGCCCAAAGCAGAAGTCAATCTTCTGTTTTCAGACAAGACAAGCTAGTTTGGGCATTGAAGAGATTAATATGTTTCTTTTTTAAATATGAGGTTGCATGCTTGTCTTCACAACTATACCAATATTAAGGGAAATATATTGTACAATATTTAATATCTATGCTTACTTTATAGATATATTGACAGTGTGATAATCCTTAACTTTAACTTTAACTAATACATAAATGTCCCTAGTCATTTATAAGAATACATGTAGTCAACGGAACACGCATATTTATTTAATTACTGGTGAATGTTCCCACACTTCACTGAAAGAAATTACAGCATCTGTGGAGCTCAGTAATTCAAGTAAGCTACAATTTGGTCACCTTAATCACAGTCCTCCTCTAAAATAATGAAGGAGAAAACTCTTGGTTCTGTGAAAATACAATTTCTGAGTTGAGAGTAACTTCATATATCTTATCACAGCAAATATTTTTCTGCAGTATGTTATTCCAAGAGCAAGAATAAGGTTTTGCATCTTTTGTTTCTCTATTTTTGTCTCTTTCCTTAACCATTCATATCTAAAAATCTCAGTAAGTTATCACATGACTTTAGAAACCTATGAAACACCAACCCACATGTCAAAATGTATGTCCCATAACTTTAGTGTGTTATTCTTCCAACAGTGTGATCTATGGGTATAAATTGCTAACCCTATAACTGAGATCATGCAGCATGTAAACCTTCTGTTAGGCTTTCATTCAGCCAGCTGCAATGAAGAAGGAATTAGAGATCTCAGGTGGCATCCCGTTCACAGAAATCCAGCCTTTCAGAAGTCAGATATCTAGCCTAAACTGTCTCCATGGTCTAAAGAGAGAAAGAGATACCCAGAAGATCAGTTGTTCCACTTACATGAGACACTTCACCTTGCTACACAATTAATCATCTTTCAGCGCTGCCTTTCTTCCTTGTCAGATTCTAGATGACTGACCTATACTAAATATACATATCATTTAGATGATGAAAGATGTCTGAAATTAGATGGGATGACTCTCACCCTTTCTGTGTGTTGGGGATTAACATAGAGTCTTCATGCAGACTATGAACTGTATAGTGTGAATTTGCATCCTAACTAATCACAAACTATTTTCCTCAAGTAGGCTATACCTCCAAGCATGACACACTCATTCTGTCACCCGGAATTGTGGCCCTAGAGATTCATCTTTTCTCTCAGGCATTTTACTTCAAAAGATTGAGTCATGCATTATCTCAATTTAGGCTCTTTGCAGGCAATGGAATTCACTCTTGCACACAACAGACAAAGCAAACATGTGAGATGTGGGTGAAATTTGGGGAAACTAAATGCCTCATGAATTCATAACAAATGGGTCACCAGAGCATCACCGTGCAACCTTCAGCCTCGTTCAGCATCAGATTGTTATCTTCTACTGACTCTACCAGTGGTCTGTGCGAAATGAGCGGGTGTTTTCAATATGACTGTCAATGGGCAAGTGTCTAAAGCATTCTACTTTTTGTCTCATCAGGCACTGCCAGTGTCTCCAGAATGACTGAGAAGTGAATGTTGTTAGGTAACAAAGTAATCCTGTCATTCCTTTCGAAAGTAAGCTGGTTCATATAGTCTCTTGAACATATTAATGAAACTTTGGGTAGAATTCACATCTAAATCCATGTTGGCCAAACAAGCCATGCATAAACTGTTGGTTTTGGACTACTGGACTGAGTAATTGGGAAGAAACTGATGCAAAATGCATCAGTGATATCACACTGATCACAGAGTTGAAAATTCTGGCTGTGAGAGCAACCAGCAAAGGCTGGGCTAGCTTGCTGAGGAAGGCAAACGCATGAGACACAGTCTGAGTCCTAGAGCCAGAGCCACACAGTACATTATTACACTTGAAATCCTTCTCAGTGAATTTACCTGTGGATTCTCCCAGAATTACTTTCAACTCATTGGTAAGGCCCTTGTGCCACCTCCTATTTCTCTATAGTTTTAAAAATATCGTAGTGTAGTACCTTTCAATGAAAATTGACCATCAAAGTCCATTACCTGTGGTGTTGGCCTTTAACCTCTTTTCACTTGAAACATCATAACAAATAAATGAAGGCAAACTGAAAGAACTAGGTGATGCTACGAATAATGTCAGAATATAGCTAACTGTTGAGAAGTTGTACAAGTATAGCTTCATAGTTCAAATCTCCTTTCTTTACAGAGATTCAGCTAAGGACATCAGAACAACTAATGCTGGAAGATATGGTGGTAGTAGAAGAAATCTGCAAAAGGTGACATTACCATTGTACAGTGGTAGAGATCTTTCCAGCTTATTTTATGCAATTTATGACTTCCTGAATAACAGTTACCAAAACGTCATATTGAGAGCATTTTCTAGATTATACTTTTTTTAGTGAAACAAGATTTTGACTTGGACTTCTCAATCCAGGAAGGTCAAAATCTTACTCCATGTGCAACCAGTAAACAACGAAGGATTGTGAACATTTGCATATGGCCAGGGCTAGCAGTTCCCACAGTGCCACAAGCCACCTGCTGGAAACACGAAGCAAACTAGCAAGCATCTGTGTTAGTCTCAAATTCACTGTAGGAGTAAAATTTAATACATTCCCTTGCGCTGACTTGTAGAAAAATAGACCTGGAAGGAATAGTGAGAGGACCTCCGTGCCAGGCTTCTTTCCCAACACAGGGATATATGAGGTACATGTCAGAGACTTGTTTCTGAAGACTTTCAGAAACAGTGGCTACACAACATGCCCACACTATTTATTCCAGTTACTCACTGAGCTCCTTATTAGAAAAATTTTCCTCATTTCTACCCTGGATATCTTTGGTCGCTGCTTAAGCAAATTATTTCTTGTCCTAGCTGCTTTTCAGAGACAGAGAGAACAGATTATTTCTTTCATTTTTCCATAGCCCTTTTTTTACATAAATGTCAACCATCATGCCTTCTGTTCAGTCTTCTCTTCTTTGTGTCAAAGTCCCGCAGGGCATGGCTCCTGGACCTCTCACCAGTTCTGTGGACCGGACTATATCTGAATCTCTCTGCTCTAGGCAGTTTCCCTCCGTGTTTCTGGAAATGTCCACAACTGAAAACAGCACTCCAGCCACAGCTTTAGTAATGCTGCCTAGAGCAGAAGGAGGATTTCACATGCCTCACTGGCTGTTCCCCTCCTCACAAATTCCAGTGCAATGGTTGGGGGGTTTTGTAGCATCATGATATTGTTAATTCACATAGAGCTTATTATAAAATGTAACCTCTCAATCACTTTCAGAACAACTGTAATCTCCACCTGGCTCTTCTCTCTCATTTGTGCCATTGATATTCCTTCCTACATGTAGTTCCTTGTATTTATTCCTGTTTAATTTTGGGTTCATTTTCCTGAGTGTTTCTCCATTTGTTTTCCATTTTGAATTCTGAAACAGTTTTCCAACCTGAAATGCCTCCCAGTTTCATTTCACCCACAATATTATTAAGCACACTTTGTATTCAGGTGTAACTGGATAAATGTTCTGTGCAGAAAAATGACAATGCCATGTTCTACTTTGTCGTTTGAGTAAAAGCCTGCAGCTCTGTGTAACTATGTACTCAATCACACCTCTCTGAGAGTATGAGGTAAGGACCGTAGAAGTTGTTCCACTGCTGTTAAGAAAGTTTGGACGATCCCATGGCTTTTTATGTTCTTTTTTTGTGCAACCTACTTCTTTATCTTAGCTGCCACTTTTAAAGACAAGACAGCGGCAGACAGAGATATACTGCAATGAACTGCACTACTGTGTCATACAGGTTTCTGCCTCAATGGCATTTTCAGGGCAATCTTTTCCTCACACCAGAGCTTAGTCAATGAATGTATGATGCAGTGAGAAGGCAGTTTGCTGTTATTGCCTGTTACTGTGACTAACACTTATGGTGAGGTCAGAACGACATTCGGGGAGTCCTCTTCATCACAGCAGCTGACTTTTCTGCATTGATGCTTGCTTTTTCTAAGTTAACAAGTATTTACATGACTATTAAATACAGCCATCTCAGATTAACTAACGTGTGGATGCAAAAAGTAGTTTTAGACCCCATGATACAATTAATCCACTATTTTTGTCATTCTACAGCTAACTCCCTATTAGGCAACCTAGCACTGTCATCCATTAAGAAAGTAAATCAAAAGGAGAGAAAGAGTGGAATGACATGGCAGTAATCACAGCACCGGACTAGCAGTCCAAGAGGAAGATACTGTTCAACTGATTTATAGAACAGCCATAATTTCAGCTTGGTAACACCATTCAAATACTGTGCCTCAGGTAAAACTCAACTCAATTGCTTTTAGTGTCCAGTGTACGTAGATCCCAGTGCCCATTGTTCTTGGTTTTCTTTACCAGAGACTACCAACTGGGCTATGAGTTAAATACCTTTGTGGAGGTAATGATTTTCATTATGCAGATATTTCATTTTTTTCAAGTAGATGAAGACTTCTCTATAAACCACCAGTCATCAGCCATCCATTTCATGTTATTCTTATTTACCTGACACATACACCGCCTCTCTACACTTTAAGGTCCTGGGATGAAACAGTTCAGCTGATCACATCGTTCACAGGCTTTCTTGTAGACCCTTAAATTGACAAGGAGAGCTTTCAAGAACATCTCTAAAACAGGAAAGAACATTTGAATAAAAGAAAACCACATTAAACCCTTATTTGGCTTTTCCTCTTTCTCACTTTCTAGTCCTGGAATAATCCCTGAATATTTTTAGCCTTTGTGAAGCAGGAATATAAACAAAAAACAGAACAAGGCAAGTGCTGCAGATGGAGTTGTAGCACTATACAGAGCTGAACTTAATGACCTTTCCAGAAGGCCCTGATGTCAGTTGCTTGTAACTTCGTTAGACCATGACCTCTAAGAGTGATTTTTTGTACTCTCCATTGTCTGTGTAAAATTGAATCATAGAATCACAGAATCATAGAATTGTAGGTTGGAAAAGACCTTTAATATCATCAAGTCCAACTATCACCCCAACACCACCATGCCTGCTAAACCATGTCCCAAAGTGCCACATCTACACATTTTTGAACACCTCCAGGGATGGTGACTCAACCACTTCCCTGGGCAGCCTGTTCCAATGTCTGATCACTCTTTCAGTAAAGAAATTTTTCATAATGTCTGTTCTAAACCTCCCCTGGTGCAACTTCAGGACATTGCCTCTTGTCCTATTGCTAGTTACTTGGGAGAAGAGACCAACACCTGCCTCACTACAAATTCCTTTCAGGTAGTTGTAGAGAGCGATAAGGTCTCCCTTCAGCCTCCTCTTCTCCAGACCAAACAGCCTCAGTTTCCTCAGCCGCTTGTCATTAGACTTGTTCTCTAGAGCCTTCACCAGCCTCCTTGCCCTTCTCTGGACATGCTCCAGCAATTCAGTGTCCTTCTTGTAGTGAGGGGCCCAAAACTGAACACAGTACTCGATCTGTGTATCACATCTGAAACTGTATCAGAAACAGCTTGTCTTATCCCTCAAAATGCTAGAATAAATATATATTTTTGCCTATGTTCAAAAAAATTTTAAGCCTTTCAGTGATGAATTCTACTACCTCTGTACAGTATAACAAGGATGTGATATATGTCATGGGATATTTTGTGGGAAAGATACTTGTTTTCTCATCTTAGTCTGGCTAAGTTCTGTATAAGAGTTGCAAAGTTAGGCTCAAAAAATTTACAAGTCAGGACTGAAGCCATGTATGTAACCATAATCTACTCCACTGTGGGACTGCTGTACAGTACACAATCACTAACTGTACAAACACAAACTAATTTTCCACAGGACCCCTGCTGCATTCTGTTCATAGGGGGGTCAGCAGTCATTTAATAAATGACTCGTCGATATTTCATTTTCTCTTAATGCCCGTCTACAATCCAAATGTGCAGTGCAGTAAGCTATAATCCAGGCTGTCAGGGCACCAGCTGTCCTCCCAGCCTCCCTGTGCAGGCTCTCACAGCCGCTCTCCCAGCACGGGGAGGGAGGAGGACAGGGAAGTGGAAGGAAGGGCCTTCCCCTCTGAAAGTACAGTAAGCTGTACTGTCAGAAAAAGGCACTCTCAGCTTTAGCGGAGAGTATCCACAGAGGAGGCTCCATGCAGAACCTCTGTCCTTTAAACATCCACGTGTATATAAGGTATTGTACTCCTTTCATAGGCAAACTCTAGTCCCTCAAATAATGTCCAGTCCAGCAGAAATAGCACAGGAATCCCATCAGCGGAATTCATCTCTACCCAACCTGATTCACTGCCAGAGCAAGTCTAACCTGCCTATGTCATGAGTCAAGGCTCCTGGAAAAGATGGCTTATGGGCCATGTAATTTCAGAAGACAGGTATAGTCAAGCAGGATGACTTCAAACTCTGCACATGACCTTAAATTCAAACATTTCTTAAATCTGATTATTTAACTTTGTGATCTCAATGGTCTTTTATTGCATTATTTTTATACGTGTGTCAATGCATACCAAATACATTTTCTTGTATACTGATTCCTTAGGTAAGGTCTCTTGCCTTTTGTCTTTTTAGTTTTTATTTTCACCTTGTTCCTACCGACACAGTCCATCATTATTATTTGTCACGTTTGGTTTTACACCCATACGGCTGGGGATTTGCCTTATAAATCCCTGAAATGTCATACACCTCTATAGTGTTATATAAATAATAATAATAAATAGAAAAAAAAAATCAGAAGCTTATTTTGTGCACTCACATTATGACGTTTTGCAGAGCTTCAGAATGAGATGTTTATTGATTTGTTACAATAAAATATAAATTTGATGCGCTGTCTTAACATTTTTCTGTATTTTACTCTGTTCAATACAGAACAAATTCTTTTCCTTAGCTGGTTTAATGCAGCACATGGTGCTACTCAGGAGACAGAAGTTCAAAAGTAGTAACACTTGCAGCACATATTAACATAGTGCACAGTTGTTCAAGAACCCATGCGGTCTTTTCATTGACATCTACTCTACTGGAAAGAGTTACAAACGTGACAAATGAAGACTACATATATTGTGGCTCTACAGAGAGATAGCAGAAGCAAGAGGATGATGCTGGGAACTCCAAATGTCCGCATGTGCCTGTGTGGATGTAGGAAGTCATAAAAAGTAAATGAGCTATCCCTAGAGACATGGACTCTACCACTGCCTTATAGCAATTTAGATGAACTACCAGGATGTTCAGAACAGCACTCCTCACAGATTTCTAAGCATATAAATACGAATGAGCCAAGACAAGTTAATGGAAACTGAGAAAAAGACAATTACAACTATACATGTATTGTAAACTAAGGCACTTGCAGCTTCAAAAATATTAACACAGGGTTAGCATCAAAGTCGACTGAAATCCGTCATAAAAAATGCTGATTCCATGTAATGAAAATCACCACAATAGTCTGCTGTTTCTTTTAACACACTTTATGACGAAATCTAGAGGCTTTTTTGGGATGTCCTGAATTCTGATGTCCCTTTGCATCTACTGATCAGTTGCCTGGTATGCTCCTGAAATATCCAACTAGTAGTCTCAGCAACCTGTGTGGGTCCTTAGCTCCACGGGCCAGCGAGGAACACCTCTCTCAGCTTGCTATGGATCCATTTTTCAAGCTTTAAAAGGTGCACAAATTAAGTCAGGAAAGCAACAACCATTTGGCTGTAGCTGCTGCAGCCAATGTAGACTGAAGAATAATTCATTAAGACAAAATAAAGCTGTATTTTTTTATGTAGACTGAAGAATAATTCATTAAGACAAAATAAAGCTGTATTTTTTTAAAAAGTGAGAGAAAAACTATCCAAAATGTTCTTCTAGCTGTATTTCAAAAGGCCTGGAAGTGAGGTCTGAATAAAGGTACAATCCCTAATGAGAATGCAGTACATCTCACAAATGCAATGGAAATACTGCCCTTTAAAATAGAGTCCAAGTACAGCACAGATATTTCTCTAACCTGTAATCTTGCAATCACAATCTCCTTCAGCCATCAGCATCTCTTTATGAGACTTTTCTTGTCTGGCTGGTGAGACTGAAAAAAAGAGCAACCACCATAGAGCTGCCTATAATTTCTTTGAGAAACTGCAATATAGAAGAACAATTGAATACAATTTAGGTCAATGGTATCTGTTTATAGTGTTTTTGTGAAAACCTGGTATCATTCAGTGATTTCTGGTTTCCATGGTCCATGTCTTTCACTCTTGCAACCACATCATTTAGAAGTCAGATACAGACTTTGCTTCGGCAAACTGGGCTTGACACTGCTGTGTGACTTGCAAGGGATGAATCAGACTAGGGACCAGGGACCAAGCATCAGCTCTCCAGGTGTCTCAGTGAGACTCCAACGCCCCAGCCCAGATCTGAGTGTTACTCGTGTATCTGGAGCCACCGCAAGTCTGTTGAATGCATCTGCGTTCACACTTTTTCTGTTACATAGCTGTCTCCAGGCTCAAGGTTTGGTTTCTCCCTTTATAACATGAAGATAATAAGTGCAACATTCACACATGGTCCCTCAAGATATGAGCTTGAAAAATGCTAAATACAGAAAAGTGTTTTCTGCTCAACACCCCATCAAAAACGCCCCATCTTGCTACACAGGAGAGGCTGAAGAAACCTGGTCTTTTTAAACAACTCTAAATTTCAAACTCTTTGATTTGATTTTAATATTTTATCACACATTTAGAAACTAAAAAATAAAGAAGAGGCTAGCTACAAAAGCACAAGCTTTCGACAATTAGCATATAGCTTGGCTTAGTTCTTCACCACTCTCCTGCTATTAAAGTGCTGCGGTTGTGACAGTCTGAAAGGGCATTATTCATGTATGGTCAAGGTTGCTGGACATACTTCAGTGCTCGTACTTCCACCCCCACTGAGGGCTGCCTGCAGTACAGTGTCTGACTAAGACCCCCCAGTGCTATTCTTCAACTATGTGTTTTTTCTTTTGACTCAAGCATCACATCTATGTTTTAAAAATAATCTAGATACATGTTCCTTTTTTATACAAAACCTGTTCATTCAGTTTCTCAGTGCAGCTTAAGAGCTTTGTTTCACTATGAACATGGCTAGAAACAGTATATGCTATAGGCATAAAGAATAATTTTGACAGCATTAATCAAGATGTCTACTAGACATAGAGAAGTCATTGTTGTATAAAATCAATGTAAATAAGATTAAAATCAAGTTAACTTCTGCTTTCTGTTTCAAAGCTATGAGACCCCCAGCAGTTTCAGTTCTCAGAAAGTTGCACATGTTTTTATATGTGCACTTGCATCACCTTTGACAGAAACTTTGTTGAGACAGTTTTTCCCAAGTTTGTATTCTGATGGGAAGATAAAAGCAGTCTTTCAGCTGTCTCATATTCACAGTTCATTCTAAACAGCTTAAAACTGTTCTGCCTTCTAGAGTCTCATTTTAAATTAAAGAGGATATTGCCCCTGGGTTGTTCCTTAGAGCTCTGAAGGTTTTTTATGGCCACGTGCTGCTTCCATTCTTGCACAGACCAGCTGGACCTTATCTGTAGTGTCACAGAGTGAAGAAACCCCATTAATATGCTGAATTAATTCTTCCTTTTGGCTTTGCATAATTCTAAAGGCGAGTGTGTTTTTAAAGACATATTTGAGTTCCAACTGATTTAGCTCAAGATAGATATTAAAGATTCTTTTAAAGAAATTTAAAATATGCATGTGTGTGTATATATGTACACATACAGAGAAAAACATGTTATTAGACACTATCAAATTTCGGGTTTATTTTGCATCTTTCTTATAGTATGGATTAAAGAAAAAGAAGAAAACCAGCATAAAATTTCAGGGTTAGTAAACTCTGATTGTGAAATCCTTCTGCTTTTTAGCAGAAAATATGTCTTCTTGATGACATGCATTTTCAGAGCTGTTAGAAGGACAGTTTCTTTCCAGTAAAATCCTACTGTGTGTCCAAAATTAGGAAATGTGTACCAGTATAAATGGTATATTCATTTGAACAGCCATACTTCTGCTCCTCCTATAGACTGGAAGGCATGTTAATATGCTTTCAAACCAATGAAGGAGGGATTCCCAAATCAGTTCTGCCACAGAAAAGACAGCAGTGTTCAAAGCCTTTGGAACAGCTCAGATTTTTATTTTTTTTTTAACTTTAGTGTAGTTCTTATTCCGAGACAGGCTGCAGAAGAGTTAAGTCAGCGATGAATCAAGTCTCAGAAAACAAAATATGATGGACAACTGAAAAGTGCTATTCATGAAACTTTACAATATTCCTTGGGTTACAACATCTCATATATATTGCTCCAGCATGATAGTCTCAGCTGTCTTGCAACAGGAAACAAACTACAACTAAATTATACATGAAGACTCTGATGTTAACGAAGTGTTTATTCTGACTGTAAAGGCAAGCAAGTATGTCATGAGAACAGACAGTTAATAATTTGCATTATAAAAAGCTTTTTGTAGTATTTTATAGCCTGACCCTTTCACAGTGAATCCTGAGTTAGAGGTGCCCATGCCTTTTGGTTGGAAGAATATCTATGACCGGGATGCAAGGTCAGCTCAGGTCTGACAGGACTCGTTAGTTCAGGTGCAGTGATGAGGAAACGCATCACACCTCTTCCAAGCCTAGCACTAATACAGAAATAGTACATCTTCTTTTCGTGCATCAGTCAGAATCTGTGACAATTATAAACTGGCTTCATGAAGAGACAGACTGGATGTCTCTACAACCTGTTTTCACAAAGAGGAGTACTTCTTGCTACTGGGAACACTCTGCTTCCTCAGGAAGCAATGTGGGTCCGGCTTAGATTATTAGCTCTGAGCACTGCGGATGACAGCTAATTCGGTTTCTAGATGGGTTTACTAGATTAAGCATAAATACACAGATGTAGACTGCACCAGCACTGCATCTAAGCAAAGAGGAGGTCCTAGACCGCAGTGCAAGGACAGCGACTGGCTCTGTAGGAAACAGCTGACAAATGTTACAGACAGAAAGAAAATGCAGCTGGATCCAAGCTTACTTTTAAGTCTCTCTCTCTCTCTCACTCTCATGTCTGCTCCCTAATCCTTGAGATTAGAGAACGGCTCATAAACAAAAACATGACATGAGACACCCAACTAACAAAAGTCTCTCTGGAGCATGTAATTTGGGAGAAATACTGTAGAAAAGTCCCATAAGCTTGGCTTATACTGAATTATCTTCACATTACTTCTAGGTATGCATATAAATAGGTAAATAATACTATTTAAGTACTTTGTACTATTTACAGGTTATACTAATTCCAATACTGTTCCAGTTGAAAATAAAAAATTAGGAGTTTTGTGTACCACTAGTAGGCTTACACTGGGAACATTTTGTTTATTTCCATTTCTACACACTCTTCTGCAGTGTTTGTCCATTGGTCTGTATTCACTGATGTCCAGTATAAGCGTGGCTGCTTTTATTATCTGCATGAATACATAGTAGTCTTAGAATGGTATTTTACATGCTTAAATACTAAAGCTTATGACCAGGAGAAATGATAGCTAATAATACCCCATGTCTCGCCCAGTGCAGTCCCCCTTAACAATGTGTTTCCACCCAGTAGTGCTCCGCTCTTCTATTCCTAAAATGGCCGCCCATAAATCTCTGTCTAGGCACTAATCATTACAATATACAAGAGGTGGAAAGGTGGATTACCACATCCATTAACTGAGCCCCCAAACAGAGGCAATCCCAAATGGAACAGCACTGGAAAATGTGCTTTCCATGTTAGCATACAACCAGTAATTAAAAAAAGGCTTCTGTAGATGGTATGACTTTGTGCCAACACAATGCTCAGCTCTAACCCACTGGCTTCCAACACTGTTCTTGTTTGCTGATTGAGACAGTCCAAGATGGTTCTCAGAGGGCTACAGATCCAGCATTTTTCAGACTGAAATGCTTCTGGAAATGGTGCTGACACAGAATCTTCCCAAATAGTTATTCAGTCTTCTGACAGTTCAAAGGTAATTATGTATTTTTTTTTTCCCTTAATGCTGGTTCTCATCCAAAGCAGAGTTTACTCTATCTTTTGTTAATAAATTAATCTTAAGGGTTTTGCTCAAGACTTCTTAAAAATCTGATTATCAGCCCCTTGTTACCCACTGCCTTGGTTGTTTTCTGTGTTACAATTACACAATTGTTTTAAAGAACAATTTAAGTAAAGTCCTGCTTTTTGTCCTATCATAACTTGATATTTTATATTCTTTTGCTTCTTTCAGCCATTGTTCTCAAACAATGCACCATTCTTTAATACCAGTTTAAAGAGACACAGCATTGTAACAAAAACAAAAGCTAGAACTGAGAACTAGGCATGGGCATGTGGTACACGAAGTCATAAAGACCACACTGGCCCAAGCCTACATCTTCACTTTCACGTAACTAGGTAGTCTGTACGGTCATGTAAATTCAGAAGATATCTTGTCTCAGCTAATCTACAATCTTTGCCTGCATTGTCCCACTAAAATTGAAAAATGTAGATGTCATACCTCCTCACATCACGATCTTTCATGGCTAATGAATACATCCTGAGACAACTCTTAAACACTGGCAAATCTATCAAGGGTTTTATAACAGACATACATAATGAGTGTGATCCATTTTTTGTTTTAAGGTAAGAACAGAGGGGAAAGCTGAGAAATGTGGCTATTGTGTGCAAAATTATGGTATTTAAATTGTTATAGTCATATGGACATAAAGTAATGCTGGTCTCGTCTCCCAAATAACTAGCAATAAGAGAGGAAATGGGCTGAAGTTTCTTCAGGGGAGGTTTAGATTGGATATTAGGAAAAAATTCTTTACTGAAAGAGTTGTAAAGCATTGGAAGAGGCTGCCCGGGGACCTGGTCAAGTGTTCAAAACACCTCCCTGGAGGTGTTCAAAAAACATGTAGATGTGGCACTTTGGGACATGGTTTAGCGGGCGTCGTGGTCTTGGGCTGACGATTGGACTTGATCTTAGAGGCCTTTTCCAACCATGATGATTCTATTCTATAATGCAAATATCATTACATTTAGGGTGAGCTCATAAAGAAAATACCTTAATGGTCTTTAATTTTCTAGTTATTACTTTTCATATAACAAAGAATATTGCTGCTGGAAAGCTGGGCAGATAGGAACCTGATGAGGTTCCACAAAGGCAAATGCACGGTCCTTCACCTGAGGAGGAACAACCCCATGCATCAGTACAGGCTTGGGGTGGACCTGCTGGAGTGCAGCTCTGTGGAGAGGGACCTGGGTGTCCTGGTGGACGACAGGTTAACCATGAGCCAGCAGTGTTCCCTGGCTGCCAAGAAAGCTAACGGGATCCTGGGGTGCATTAGGAGGAGTGTGGCCAGCAGGTCGAGGGAGGTTCTCCTTCCCCTCTACACCGCCCTAGTGAGGCCCCATCTGGAGTACTGTGTCCAGTTCTGGGCTCCCCAGTTCAAGAAAGTTGAGGAGCTGCTGGAGAGTGTCCAGCAGAGGGCTACGAGGATGGTGAGAGGACTGGAGCATCTCTCCTACGAGGAGAGGCTGAGGGAGCTGGGCTTGTTCAGCCTGAAGAAGAGAAGGCTGAGAGGGAATCTTATAAATGTTTATAAATATCTGAAGGGTGGGTGTCAGGAGGATGGGGCCAGACTCTTTTCGGTGGTGCCCAGCAGCAGGACAAGGGGCAATGGGCACAAACTGAAGCACAGAAAGTTCCGTCTGAACATGAGGAAGAACTTCTTCCCTCTGAGGGTGACGGAGCACTGGAACAGGCTGCCCAGGGAG
>Ga0065711_1029606_pt1 | contig 35517 bp, 16 predicted proteins | sample Hoacrofraction12_FD_59098 | JGI IMG/M metagenome (GOLD analysis project Ga0065711, IMG submission 59098) | Hoatzin crop microbial communities from Cojedes, Venezuela - Epithelial fraction 12 v2 (version 2) | ecosystem: Host-associated > Birds > Digestive system > Esophagus > Crop | place... | reverse complement strand
CGGAGCCCTGGAACAGGCTGCCCAGGGAGGTTGTGGAGTCTCCTTCTCTGGAGATATTCAAGACCTGCCTGGACAAGGTCCTGTGCGGCCTGCTGTAGGTGACCCTGCTTTGGCAGGAGGGTTGGACTAGATGACCTCCAGAGGTCCCTTCGAACCCCTACCATTCTGTGATTCTGTGATTCTGTAATTCTTTTCCCAAGTGTTTTGCAGTGTAACCTTATGCAGTTTATACCCTTCCAAAAAAGAGGTCCAAAGCAATTATGTTAATCCCTAAAATGAAGCATTATTATAGTAAATATATTTCTTATAAATTTGCTGTGTATGCTATTTTTCAGTCGTGTAAATACAATGGTTTTCTTGTGCTGTCCTTACTCTTTTCAAACACTTGATGTTTTGTTGTGTTGCGTTAGAGTTACCTGTAGTAACTGCAGACACTTTAGTCAATAGGGGAGGTTTGTGGTAGGAGTTACATGAAAGAAAATAGGTATATTTTCACCCTTTTCTCTCACATGGAGTCCCTGTTCCTTATGTTTGTGTTTCTATTGAAGTTCAACAACAGTTTCAAATTACAATCTTTTGTGGGTGCATTAAGCTCATGTGTAGTTGGTGGGAAATCTTTACGCCCACTCTAGAGCATTCCTGTCCTGTCATTTCTAGTATCACTTAACTAATACAGGTTTTAATTGTAATGATGGCAGAAACATGGAAACTGTTATTTAAAGTAGTGTATTTGATGACCCATGGTTTGTTGCTGATTGATTTTATTCCAGTGTTGTGTTTGTAGGTACTGCGAGAGCTCTCTTGCTTGCTCTCCCTTAACTTCTCTCACTCTCTTCTTGACTATAGTTGTAAGCTATGGGGGCAAAAATTTCCTATTACTTCATTTAGGTGTAGCAACTTGTTTAGTGTGGAACAGAACTCACCTGTACACTCAGCATTCTGGTTTTGGCCTCATGTAATGATTCCATAAAATTTATGGGAGTACCTCTCTCCACAGATGATCCAGAGTGTGGTTCAGCTGTGGAGTGGTCCTCATTGTAGAGTGGATACTTTTATGGTTATTTTGCTTAAAATTACTGTATTTTTTTTCATTCTTTCCCAGATGCTTTTTGTTAATCTTGGGCCTACTCTACCAAAGGTAGTAAATAAATTCAAAAAAATGAGTCACTGTTTTCTTCCATCCTTAAAATAAAAGCCGTCACTTATACTTGAGGACAGAAGTAGAAGCAAAATTAGACTCTTCCTTTTTATCTAGCATAGAATGATCTCATGGCTGGACATGGCTGTTCAACTTCTACCTTCAACCAGTTCCAACTTCTAATAAAAATAAAAAATCCAGCCTTCGAATATGGAAGCTCCTTATTACTTCTTTCATCCCTAACTTCATTCAAAAAGTATTTCCAGACAAAAATCTGTTATGAATACTGGCCCTTTTATAGGCTTAAGGAATATAGTTTCATCTTTAGTTGGTTATAGAAACCTGTATTGGAGAAAGCATGCTAAATAGTGGATGATTGTCTATTAGTACTGCGTTTACTGGCATATAGATCACACCCCACTCCCCCCTGCCTCCCAAGCTGGCAGTCACTTTAGATTTACGTACAGATTTCCTGGAAACGTCTTATTTCCTAGCAATGGCACCTATGCTGACGTCCGGAAGCTTGATTTGAATCAATAAATGTAATGAGTAGTAAGATTAATTCTCCCAGCACTTCAAAATCTTTTGGCAGTTGCATTAAACTTTCAAATCTTGTATAAATTTCTAAAGCAAATTTATTTAGAGGACTCCATTTATGGCTCCCTTGGACAATATAAGAATGTAGCAAAAACATGCATCAGAGAAAAGGAAGGGTGGTGAAGTAGAAGGTGACCGGTGCCACCCAACCCAAAGTCATAGGATCAGCAAAATGCTCTCAGCTGTACATTGTTTCTAATTTAGAAAGAGAACATTTAGTGAACTCACTTTAGGGGAGTGGAGGGGTTTTTTGTCATTTTGTAGTCTATGCAGAATAAGCTCGTTTATCTTTTCTCTAAGGAAACTTGCTGTATCATGCAGAAAAAGTCAGGTATAACCAGATAAAGTGGCATTACAAAAACTTTTAGAGATTTCTTCGTTTGGATATTTCAAGGATTGTTTTCTCTTTCAGACAGCTGAAAATTAAAAACAGTTATCCAGTCAAAAATGGTCAGGTTTTGGCTCAATCACAATAACTCAGTCTTTCCATTTTTAGTTTTAAGTCCGCAGGTTCTTCTTGAGTTGTACAGGAGAGAAAAGAAGGTCTTTCTGAGTTGAAAAAAGTACGCACATGTGAATGAGCTGGTTTGACAATACGCTGCTTTGCATATGTAAAATAATCAGCAGCAGAAAGCAGTATTCAAAATCTTGCTTTTATTTAAGCAGCTGTGGTGTTTAAATAATGGATTTTGCATGTCATCCTGCGTGGAAAGAGAGTAGATGCTGATAGCTCTGAAATTTTACAGTCTCCTGTACGATATCTAAATTATCAAGAAGAATTGTTGCTTCTGTTCACTTGTTATGATACTTTTTCTTTAGGAGGGAAGATTATTTACCCATTTTTGACAACAGAAGAGTTGTTGTATTTTGCATAAGAGAACGACTGTGGAAAGATACTGGCTGTGTATTAACTGAAGGTAATTGTGCTCACTGTGACCTGGCCTATCATGAAGAAATTTGCTGGTTTTCTTTTCAATGACACTGTTATGCAGGACATAAAAGTTAAGATTCAGAGATGAAGCCATCTCAAGAGATAAGGTAATTAAGAAGTGAGTTTGTGATGGCATATGCAGTGGCATAAGCCAACATTATATAGGCAGTTACTACCACTGACAACAAACTGCTTAGTCCTAGTATGTTTTTCCACCAGAAGATAATCTGAGATTTGGTGTTAATCAGCTGTCATATTCTGTCAGTGTAATCGCATGCACACACTCTTTCTGTTTACAAACATATATATACGTTTATATGTATATTTGTTTTCACTTGTACTGCGTATTTGCGTAGAGTATAAATATCTAGAGATGTTGTTTGTTAATGTACAGTTGAAGTAATTCTAGAAATATGCATCTCAGGTTGAAAATGATTGAAATTTTATGCCTTCCTTCAAGTCTGGCATTCAGGCCATAGTAGTTTTCTTATCACTGCAAGGAATTTTTTATAGCATGATATCTCAAAAAGGATATTGTGTGCATTTCTTGTCTGTAGATACTGTGGTATACTATTATCAGAAAGATAAAATATTAAAATATTAATAAAATAATCCTGATGCTTATTATTATTTGATTGTCTGATGTTTCTTTGTGGAAGGAGAGAGCAACCTGATGGCCTATGATTTATTTTTGATTTATTTATTTACTTAGGTTATTTTGCCTCAAAAATATATCCTGGACATTTGTATATTATGACCATGCACAAGTCTGTCTGAAGTTGCCCAAACCAGCTCAAGGATAAGGTCTCTTCTTTGTACCTTATAGACCTTGAAAGGCTGGTAGATGTAGGTTAAGATCTTTCTGTGACACCACAGGTTGTCCTTGGTGGCGTTATTTTCTAATGCAGTCAGTAGGTTTTCACTATTAATAAATAAATATATATTTTTTTAAATTGCTCAACTACAACCCCTCACCCTTAGCCTGTGGAGTGTCACATTTTTAAATCTGTGAAACTGATTGTACCTGTAAACTTTCAGCTGTATGTGGTGTCTCTTAGATGTAATCAAAGCATTCTGTGAGGATACGCACTAGCAAACTTCTCGAGAAAACAATAACCATCTCTTCCTCTTTGATTTAAGGTAAAAAGAGGATTCTTGTACAAAAATCTTGCCTCAGGAGACTTTCAGAGACTAAAAGGTACTGATTTTTTTGCTGTTGTAGAGGGATACAGCTTTTCCAGATCCCGTAATGACACACACATCTAGCGTATTTGTCCCGGTTAGAGCTGCTAACTTGGTGTGGATCCTCTTGTTTAAAACGGCTTATTAGGCAACAAACAATGTTTTGTGAAGGATTGTGTATCAAGAGTTTTGGCCAAATTCTTCACCAGTGTGTTTTAAAGAAGTTAGACAGCTGGAACTTCAGTGGAGAAATATTTGTATGGACAAATAGTTGATTAGAAAGTAGGAAATAAGAGATCAAGCATGTAGCATCAGTCCTCACGAAGGAAGGCGTTCACCACTGGCATACCATCAGGATCTGTGATGTTTGTTATATTCATAAATGACCTGGACAATAGGTTTGCTGGGGAGATGAGAAAACTTGGGGATGCTGGTAAGTTGTTTAGGGGGCCAAAAAGATGAGAGCTGACAAGCAAGCTCTGCAGAAGACCCTATAAGGGTGGTTGCCATTAAAATGACTAAGGAAATTCAGTGTAATTGGCAAAAGATGCTCAAGGGGGAATATTAATTCTAACTTAATCTCTGAGCTGATTGTTACCATTTGGGAGCAATAGTTTGAACTTGCAAGAGATAGTTCCATGAAAATGTCCGGTCAATATTTATCAATCAATCAATTAAAAAGGTGTCATAAAGGCGTTAGATAGGGATCAGTTGTTCACTACTGCTCTAAGTAGGTGACCTCAGATGAAGCTTGCAGGAGCCAGGAAGACAAAGCAACACACAGGAGAGGTGGTTTTTCACCCCACTGGTGTGTGAGATGTGCTTCCAGGGGATATTATGGGTGCTGGAAGTTCACATAGGCTAAAGGGAAGAGCAGATGTGTTTTTAGAGGAGAAATTCATTGCAAGTTACTGAGAAACTGAATTGAGTATGGCTTGACAACTACCTGATCTGGAAAAAGTTGAACATGAGAAAGAGTCAAGGATGTGTGTGTTTTCTCAATTCTTACTCTACTGCTTTGGCTTGTGCTTTTGGCATGATCAGAGGCAAAGAACTGGCCTAGCCTTCCAGACTGGTCCAGTGTGGCCCTTTTGACATTTGGCGTTGTGCTAAGCATTGCCATAGGATCTGTCTGAGTGGCAGTAGGGTTAAAATTCCCTAATGCCCATTACCTATCTCAGTAGCAAATGCATTTTTATTACTTCAATCATGTTCAACGAAAGAGATGAGAGTGCTGTTGGGACAGATGTGCATGTAACATTTTTCTGTGCAAGTGAAAGCTTAACTAGGATGAGCTAACCGGAGGATTCAAGCTCTGTCGATGAAGACTTAAGATAATTATCTTTTCTTCCTATTTGGCTGCAGTCTATAGAAGGGTTTTGACTGACGTGGAATCTGTCACCATGAGTATTTACTATAGGCGTATGTCTGCGCAGGAGTGCCTGCTACCTTTCTGGTGTTTATCCCAAATGTCAGGCTGGTGTTTGTAGTTTGACATATACCTGAAAGTAATCTGAAGCTTACCCAGGTAGATTGATTCTCCTGAACAACAGGGAAGTGACCCTAATTTAGAAAATGTCATTCATCTCATTTAGACTTGTAGAATCAGGATTATGCTCTGCTGTTTGACATTGCAAAAAAACCCACAAAACCCAGATTGCTTACTTCTTAAAGGTTAAACCTCTTCATTGCTGGATGAATTAATCTTTTTCATAGCTTTATACAATCTTTCAGATATGACGTAAGAATCTTGTGGATCAGTGAAACAGTAAATCCTTCACTGGTATTAGTACCGGGTGTTCTCAAATCCTATTTGGGTATGGTTGGAAGCTTCTGCATTCTCTGCCTGGCTTCATGTCTGTGGGCTGAGCACACTGCTTTTTGAGAGCCAGACATCTTGTCAGGGGCCTCTCCAGCTGCAGGTACTCCCCTTAAACTCAGAAAGAGCTAGGTTGTATGGCAAAGTTTCTGGAGAAACTGTATTCCTTATGGCATGTGTTTTATACACTGTTGCGTTCTATGGGTTTTTTTATTTGTAAACAGATTGATGAATCTTGTCTTTCTAGCCCTTTTCTTTTAGAAACTTCCTTCATGTAGAAAACAGAATTTTCCAGTGACCAATGGAGAATAAGGTGCTTTGCTGCAAATTGATTTGATTTGTCCTAAATTAGGTTATTTTTCAACTCATTCCACAAATATTAAATTCTCTATTGTTGCCAGAGCTGTGTATCTGGTTTGTTTTCTGGGGGCTTATATTAAGGACTGTATTTCCCTTCAAGCGCTTGAGTGCATAGTGCATGCTGGCAGCTGACTCTGGTTGCAGGGCAGGAAGGGCTGTTGAGTCGCGTGGGCTGGGTGTAGGAACGGTGCAAAATAGGGTGTCATGTCCCTGGAAGGGATGGGTGCCAGCTGTGCCACAGAAAGAGGCTTAGTATAAAGGCATGTTCGAAAGGTTTTGGCTTTTTCTTAAATGTCAACTTCTCTGATGCTTGTGAGTCTAATATCTGCTCTTCAGAAAATGGTGACCTTTGAACTAGTTGTATTTAGAAGGAAACAGAGAAATTTCAAACTTCGTTTAGTTCAAGTACAAGTCTTTCCTTCCAGGTGTGACCAGTAGAAAGCCTCCTGGTAAATGTTTCAGGGCAATTCTGGATGAAATGCATGTCCCACAAAATACTCTTGGACCAGTTTAGCATTTTCACACCAAAAATAACAGCCATATTGCCAGTTCTGTTTCCCTGAGGAAATAAAAAAATAAAATGTATATTCAATATACTTAATTTTATAAATAAGGCAGGGGTTTATTTTTATACCTCAGACCTATCTTGGTGTATCAGAAAGATGGTTAAATGGCAGGTTAAAGAAAGTCCCTTAAGCAGGAAGATTTTTTTCTGTTGATAACTGTAAATGTAACAAATGTAACACGTAGGGGATGTTATCACTTCAGGTGGTCAGAATCATTGCACAACCAAAACAAGTTCTTTGTGAATAATTGGGACGGGACAGTTGCAAGATAAGGGACTCCTGAATAATCCCGTTAGGTGCCTGGGCCTTGGGAGAACAGGTATGCAAACTACAGCGATAGAGAGGCTGCAGGATAATCTGAAGACCCCGCCGATCACCAAGAGACGCCAAACAAACATGGGCGATGGACATTACCATATACTAATGAGTTCTCGGTAAAACTATGATAAGCATTTCTTGCAAATGTAATGAATGTGTACGTTAACATAGCATAAATACCTAGTAAGTGCACATATTTGGAGGAGAGATCCCCTGTGTGCCTGGCGCTGTAATAAAGAAGACCTGCTTAACAGTCTTCCAACTATTGAGTCTTCAATTCTGGCTTTTCACGGCATCACTGTCTATTTAAATGCAAGCAGAATGTCAACGGAAGAAATAGGCATTATGTGCAATAACAGTGTAAATCCTGCTGCTGTCCTTACATCTGTCTTGGCATATTGCCGAAAAGAATAGGTACATTTCCTGCAGAAGAATACTTAACTAGAGATAGTATCAAATGCTTAAGAAACGTGCATCAATACGGATTTTGAATGCTCTGTTCAGGTCAGTCTGCATCGAGTTTGAATATGAAAAGTGAGGTTTTATTTAGAAGTACTTGTATCAGCAGGCATTGTCTTACTACTTTTGAAAGACAAAATACTTCTTAAAAAAAAAAAGGCCTGAATAAGAACATTTCTGTACATGGTCCTGTTTCAGTGTAGCAATATTCTCTTTCACAAGCACTGTTGAAAAGGCTGCTGTTTTGAAAAGCGTTTAAGGCTTTTCTAAGATTCCTTTTCTGACTGGATAAGGATTGTATATCTAATGGCTCTTCATTTATATACAGAAAGTTTGTGTTCCCAGATCTTATACAAACCTCTGACTTTGAGAACATCAACCTGAATCTCTTTGTCACTTCACTTTGGGGAGAAAGGAGAGGGCAAAAAAGCAGAGTCCACGGCATGTAGCCTTCATTTTCTGATAAACAGCTTGTACCCAGACAGCCTAAGTTACAGTCTGTCTACTGGTCTGTTTAACACCACCCCTACCCCATGATCGAGCACTTTAGAAGAGTGCACATTTAGAAGTCAGACAACAGAGTCACTCAAACGTCAGGAATCTTGAATTCTTCAGTTCTGTTTTTTTTTTTTTTATTTCGGTCTCAAATTTCCTGTTACTTGTAAACTTTAAAGACTTAACTAGGCCCAGAGCATAGAGGACGGAGTCCCTAATCAAGATGAGAAATGTGGTGGATTAGCTGCGGGGGTCAGATAGTTGCCGCCTTCTCGAGCCTTGGGGTTGGGAGCAGTCTGGGAGTCATACATGCATGCCTGCCTGTAAGATGGGGTTTGGCAAAGTGAGGCAGTGTTTAAAGGCATGAGGCAGGAGAAGAAAGCAGTCCAAAACTGCATGTATTTTAAGTACATATGAAATGATTGGCTGATTTCCTGCAGGCCAGTGTAATGTCGAGTCCATTGATAACTTCTACTCGGTTGTTGGAGACAAGCTGGATGAGGGTGTGAAAGTCTGAGAAGTGGGTGGACGTTATCAAACGAACTTAGCAGGTTATCACAAAATGTTCTTAAATTATCCATTCATCATTTATCAGAATTGCAATGCTGATCTTATTTCTCAGTCCGCGCTTCCTAAACATAATGTGTGCTTGAACTAAGATTAAACTAATGCGTTTGGTTCCCAGTTCAACCATAAACCTAATTTTACAATAAACAGTTTTTTCAGTCTGCCCTGTGCCCCGGTCTCCTTCTGTAAAATGGGAAGAACAGTTCTTTATTTTGTGGGATTGCTATAAATGTAGAAGTTATAAAAGTTTGTGGTATAGTCTGTTCTTGTAAAGATAGAGTTGAAGAATAAAAGTGTTATTTAATCAGTATGTTACATTCTGGCAGTGCAAAAGATAAAACATGATGTATTCCTTGTTTCATGCATCTTGAGCTTTCAATCCAATTTGTGAAGAGCCATTAATAGCAATGTACAGGTGCACGTGTGTACTTCATATCTAATACTTCATATTAGATGTGACTTGCGGCTTGTCTCTCTTTCTCACATTTTGCTTTCTACAGTTGTTTTCTACAAGAAAAGCTGTCATGTGATGGTCCAGCAGGCAGCATAGTTCAGTTCTAAAGTTGTTGGCAAGCAGGAAACACAAAAAGCCCTTTCTATTACCTGTGTTGACAAAGCAAGAAAATACACAATTATGCCAATGTTAACAATTCTCAGTATCATACAAAAAGCTGAAGTTGAATACAGTTGAGAATACAGTGAGTAATACATGCATAGGTAAGAACAGTCTCTCAGAAATCTTTTGTTGTTTGTTGCCTTTGTGTTTACACTGGAGTTGTTGCTTTATTTTGGTATCTGTGTGGTCATATATAGCTTTAAAATGTAAAGGCTGAAAGATTCAGGTAAAGGCGGAACTTTCATATGTAGTGTTTGCATGGTAGCTTGCAGTTTAAAAGAGGTTTTACAGTAACTTACTGTCTCTGTTTCTTTTTCCTTCTATCTAAAACCTGTGGTCAAGAGAAGTATAAGGACTGTCACATATAAGTGAGGATTTATGTACAGTGTTCTTGTAAAGAGAACGTTCAGTACCTTGCTCCCGCTAGGCTCCATTCCACAAGGAGATAGGTGCCAAGTTTGTGTTTTATTGGAATAGGTGACCTTTCATGTACAGAACCGAATTACCATGAAAGCAAATAATGAAAACGGGAACCTGAAGAATTACATCTATTTTTAGAGGAGGATGTTGTGGTAAGAATAAGGAAAACAGGACTAGGAAAAGAAAAATCTTTTAAAAATATTAGTTTTTTGTGTTGTTGAGACTAGTCAATAATTGCTATGCATAGAAGAATCGGCATATATTTAGTATGCTTTTGTATCTTTTGGGGGCAACTTCAGAGACTTTGAATTTTCATTTAGACATTGGAATGAAAACAAAAAAAGAACATTTTTTGTGGAGGAAAAAAACAGTAGATATCAGAGAGAACACAAATGTGTGTACCAGTCATGCCCTGTAGCACTAAGGCTTACAGCACTATCTGCAGGTAGGATAAAACCAGCATCACAGCTCAAGTAAGGCAGGGGAGCAAGTTTGATCAGTGTCACATCATTATTAAAGGTGATGATGTGGCTCTAGTATCCTGGTCAGAAAGTCTTCCTTTCTTAAAATTGTAGTGTAACATGCCATACAACATACAATGCTGTGACCATTTAGAGCAGGGCGGCAATAAACTGAGTGGCAGATGCTCTCTGTTAACCCCCACGCTCCCACCAAAGGAAGGGAAAAAGGAGGAGAAGGGAGAGAGACTTACAGATTGAATATAAAAAGCTTTACTAATAACACTAATTATACTAAGAATGTTAATAATAAGACAAATAAGGCAAAATGTACAAAATCGACACTGAGTTTCCTGGAGTTGGGTGTCAGGCGCTGGCGTCCCGCCAGCAGCTGCCGGGCAGCACCAGGAAGTCCCAGAATGGTCTCGGCAGTAGATGGGAACTGGACTCAGGAATGCACGGATCAGAATGTGCATCAGGATGGCAGGCAGGACAAGGAACAGAGTCCTCTTCAGCAGCTGGCCATGGACAAAGAGAGAGAGAGACCCTCATGATCCTCCAGCTTTAAAAAGAGCATGACATGCATGGCATGGAATACCGTGTGGGTCAATATCGGGTCCCCTGTCCTGTCCTCCCCTCTCTGCAAATGCAACCCTTTGTGACTCCTCACTTGCGGGATATAAGGAGTCTATCGGTGACCTTGGCTGCTGTAGTAATAATTATAAACAGGGGCCTTTTTCTGCATTCCATTCCTCCCATTAGCTCAGTGTTACTATAAACATTAGGTGTTACCAGCTTTCGAGCAGACAGTGTCTGCAAAATACGCAGCCAACTTCAGAAGAATGCAGTTACTAAGAAGAATTTAGATGTAAGGAAGATTCACTAAAAGAGAATCAGTTCTATTTTAACCAAAACCAGGACAAATGGTGAAAGCAAACATATCACTATTAGAAATACAAATGTTAGAGGGTCCTTGCCAAATTTATTTAATGTATGGTTTTAGGAAGTCTAGGCCAAATCAAGTGCTACTTCCATGGGGTTAATCTGTAAGTGTAATCCAGTCTTCAGTTCTTTTCTTGATGATTTCTTGTTGTCTTTAGAGTTGATTTCCTTTTACCTAGTGGCTTAGATAATACTTCACTTGCTTCTGGTTCAGAAGTGCTGATTGCCATTGATTTTCTATAAGAAGTCCAGTGGTAATGGGAATTTCATGGCAATCTTAATCACATTTTTTTTCCCGAAATGATTTTTTTAAAATTTCTTTATTGCTGTCATCAAGATAACATATATTCTGACATCCACTTTCAACACCTTTATAATCTTTAAAGGTAGTAATGGGCACATTAATTTTTCAGTGAACATTTGGAAGAGATGAAGTGACAGTATGCAACTGTGCCATATTTCTTCTGGTATTCATCAGTTTGCTTTTGCATTCTTTTAAGTTGACGGTGACTTTCTGCTACAAATGGAGTGCTTGGTTAAAGTAATTTAAATACCGTATTTATAAAATAGTAAACCAGAGTTTGTACATTACTAAGAAGGCAGATAGATTTGATTCAATTTCTTAAGCTAGCATTGAGTCAGAAGAAATGACATAATATATACTGGATCATAATCTCACAAGCGTATGTTCCTACCCAATGTGACTAGTAGGGCAAAATGTTTCATACCCTGTCAATGATGATAGGCAGGCACACAACAAGAAGTCAGAAGTGTTTGGTGCGAATAAGTTATATGGCTGTTACTAGAAGAAATATTTTTAAAGAAATACAGTCAATAATATGTTGACACTGAAATTATTCGAAATCCAGACTTGTGGTATGGTGGTATTTCTAAACATGCCTGTATGTTATTTAATATATATGACAGTCATTATGTTGCACTAATAATTGGCTTTGCCCCATCTCCCAGGAGAAACTGCTGAAGTCAGATTTTTCTAGTGATGCTGTGGTTGCTTCTTTCTGTCTTTCTGACTGTCTTTGTCTTTCTGTCAATGCATGTAAACTGTCAGCAGTGGACAACCTTGACTTAATTTAAGGTCATAATTGCTTTATATTTGTAGCCTTTTCAAATTCTTGGCTATTTTCTTAGCTAGCCTTTAGATTTTTTTTTTTTTTTAAATTATTTGCCTTATTTCTTTGATTAGGAAGTTTCAATACAGAAGTGAAAAAGAACAAGGGATTTTTTTCTTTCCGTTTAAGAAATGTTACACGTATGAGCAACATTTCAGTGCTTTAAAGGTTGGGATGGCTTAAGTTTTAAAGTTTGAAATTTAGTATACACACATTTTTGAGGATGGGTGTGTGGACATACATGCTTAGCCAATTAGTTTTTATTTAACTGAGTCATAACTAGGCTAAACAAAGACACAGACTTGTCACAATACAGTAAGATCATCACTTTTTTAAAAAAAAAGTTGTGTATGTATGTATTTTCAGATACTTTATTTGGGGGCATTTCTTTGGGTAGTAAACTGGTGTGACTGTGAAAAAGTTAGGAGCAAATATGGATTTTTGAGGAGGGAATGAAACCATGGATTCTGTCAAATAACAGATGTAGCATTAACACCAGGGCATTAGAATGTATTGGAAATATACGTTATCATACTTTAAGGATTATATTACAATGTAAGGTACACGGTTAGGATCATACGTATGTGGTTTCTCTTAAATAATACATCACAATTATCAATTCATTTCTTGGCAGGCCATCTCTCAAGGGATATGCCTGCTATTATTTACTCCTGATAGCTTGTTTTCTGTAGTGTAGCTATTATTTTAAGGACAAAGCATTAATGGGGCAGCTGTATAATCTCTGATGTCATGCTGGGCTTTTTGTTTTCTCGAAACTGTGACCTCTTCCACAAGAGATGGAGCACCTTCGTACTTTAATTGTATTGTTCATGACTCTTCTCTGAGTCACATTATTCTGCTGCTGAGAATTCTTCTTAGAATCACAGAATATCTCAGGCTGGAAATGACCCATAAGGATTATCGAGTCCAATTCTATGCTCCTCACAGGACTACCTAAAACTAAATCATATGACTAAGATGCTTCTTGAACTCTGACAGGCTTGGTGCCCTGACCACTTCCCTGGGAAGCCTGTTCCAGTGACCTAGCACCATCTCAGTGAGGAACCTTATCCTATTGTCCAATCTGATCTTCCCTGATGCAGCTTCATTCCATTCCCCTCACGTCTTTATCACTAGTCACCAGAGAGAGGCGATAAGCACCTCCCCCTCCGCTGCCCCCCCTAGAGGAAGCTGTAGACTGCGATGTGGTCATCCCTCAGCCTTCACTTCTCCAAGCTGAACAAACCACGTGACCTCAGCCACTCCTCCTAAGTCTTGCCCTCAAGACCTTTCACCATCTTTGTTGCCCTCCTCTGGACATACTCTAATAGTTTAATGTCCTTTTTATTGAGGCACCCAATATTGCACAGAGTAGTCAAGGTGGAACTGCACCAGTACCATGCAGAATGGGACAATCACCTCCCTCAACCAGCTAGCTGTGCTGTGCTATTCTTGATTTCCACCAACATGGAAAGTAACACTTGATCTTTGGAAGCTGTCTTTACTGCCCAGCACTTGTGGTCCCATCAATTTTGCTTGCAGTTGTTAATGCTTGTTCTTTTAAGCTGGTAATACAATTGCTTTCATTTAGTTTACTCATTGCCTTTACTTTGTTAGTCAGCACCCTGCCTCTAAGAAGTATTATTCACTCAAAGTAAATGACAGAGGGAGTTTTGTAATCTGGTGAAATGAGGCTATTACTAGTGGGTGTACAGGGTAAATGATATTTCTCACTTCTAAATTTCTAATGTTTCAGTTCATAATGTTTTTTGGTTTTAATTGAAAGAAGATACAGAAATTAGTTTATGATACCTCTTTTGGACAGGAAGAGGAAAACCTGCAGTTTCTTGAGGTCACTCAGCCAGTTTCTTTACAGGGAATTGACAGCTCAAGATTATCTTTCATGTAGGCCTTAAATGGAATCCCCCTTAAATCCCCCTTAGAGGGAAGCCAGGAAGTGGCATACAAACTTTCTTTCTGGAGAATGGTTCCTTTTGAGGATTTTAGAAGAAGGAAAAAATATGAATAAAGGTTCTGACAAAATTTTGAATAGACAATTCAACCAGTCCTGAGGTCAAAGTTGTGATGTGAGCAATAGAAGGGAGCTTACTGAGTAAAAGCAACAGGATTCAGAGAATTCAGTGCTTCATATATGGCCATGAAAATATAATTCTTTTTTTCTCTATTGAGAAAGATCTCTTTCTATTTGTTTTTTGAACATCTATGAAAACACATAGGAAACATGATGAAAAATTTCACAGATGAAAAGTATTTTTGGGTGAAGTACAGGATTCAGACTGGTATAAACAAGTTGTCATTTGGGCAGGGGTGAAGCCTGGAGATCCATGTCTTGGAGTACATCGCTCCTACTCATTCCTCTTCTATATGCTATGGCAAAGTATCTTGCTGACATTCAAATGTGTTAAATACCTGCTATCAATGTGACTTCAGAGTAAAATTGCAGCTGGGAGCTTTTCGGGATGTTTTTCCTTTCTGTACTAGACATTCTAATAATAAACACCCCAATGAACAAACAGTTCTGTGCTTCTGTTAGGCAGAATGAAACAGGAACAGATTTCAAGCCCATGGAAATTGGATTTCCTGAACCTTTAAATGAGATAAAATAATAAAATATGCATTGTGTATTCTAGAAAGATATGTTGATAATCAGACTTATTTTTCAGTTGTAAAGTGTTTTATTTGATAATATAGAGAGAATATAGAGGGAGTGTTTACACCCCCTAGGGTGAAAGGATAGTTCTTTAGTAACCACCCATTGTAGCAGTAGGAAATCTCCTTGGCTTCCATGAGTGATTGACCTGGAATGGATAGCACTAATTCCCTTTTTTTTAAACGCATTGATAACTTGAACAGTCCTAGTTGTGCTTACTGAAGCATTTGTAATTACAGGAAATGTTTTTCGAAAGGTCCGCTGTCTAAGTTGCTACTGCTTATAGACATTAAATTATTTAATGCACAAAGTTTCTGTTCTTCCTACAAGACTAGAACTACAAAAGTACTTTCACAGGCTTTAATTTTTGGTTATTTTTTTCAACTTTACACAGCTTTTAGTACTTGAATCAAAATAGCCATTAAATAAGTGGTGTACTGGAGAGAATTTCTATTAGTGAGAAGAACATTATTACCCATACTTTTTTGTCTAAAGCAGATGAAGCTGAAAACCTTCCAGAGCACTTGTAAAGTTGTTACCTTTTTCCTATTTTCTAAGCATTAATCTTTAGTGAACCATGGAAGTGTCTAACATCAGATTTTGATATGGAGATATGTGAGGAAGTCAGGATAATTTGTCCTGTTAAAATCCCAGTTGTGGCCCCCTGCTCTGTAACCTGCTTTCTAACCTCCTTCCTTCCCTTGTTAAGGAATTGCTTACCAAATCCCAGCCAGTGACCCTTGGTCAGTGGAGCTGCCAATGTGTGTCCGCAAGGCCATCATCAGTTTGGCTGAACCAATTACAGTACTGTATGACAATTAAAAATCCAGTAGGGTTTTGCTGCCTTTCCCCTAAGCGTGTCAGGTTTTACACCTCAGGGATTTTTTTAATTAATATGAATTGATAGTTTCGTTTTAACATGTAGACTGAGCACTTTTGACCTGGTAACTACTGAACTACAAATATTGAACCTCCCCAGTGACATTTTTCATGACTAAGTTTTCAATGAAGAAGGATGCTATAGAGAGCAAAGGGATTTGTCATAAAACACTGTTGGAATCTAGCTGGGATCAGATAAGTTTTAGAAGCTTAAACCTCAAACTTAGAAACAGGTTTTCTCCAACTTTCTTAGAGATTTCTGTGCCACACATACTGATAAGGGAAACATTTTGCTTCCTATAGTATGAAAAAAGTTTCTGCAGAATTCTTCTTTCTTCAATGCTCACAAAATTATAATGTTCTTAAACACGTGAAAAAACCATGAGTTACTCCATTGTATTGTTAATATGTGTTTACATAGATGACTGGTGTGGAAAAAGCTGTAGCTAGTATTTTCTCAGCAGCTAAGTCAGTTTATAAATTATAGAGAGGACCACAGATTCTGGTAGTCTCCATAAACCACCATAAAATTCAATTTAATTACTGTTAAAAAGAAAAAAGTCTGATCCGCTTACAGGCAATCCTGTCTCCTGTCTTCTTCACTTTAGAAGAATAAAGTAGCATAGTTTTGATTTCTTTGTTTCATTTTCTATGAAAGGCTTTTCTGGACGAGTATTAGTCCATTTCTTTGAGCCTGTCTCAGTTTCATCTTGTCTTTCTCAAAAACTAGATGCTACTGGAGGGGATGTGTTTCTGCAGTTGGTTACAACAGTGAGGGAGGTAGGAGGGATAACTGATTGGTAGTTCAAAGTACTAGAAAGGGAGGAGAGAGGGCTAGGAAAACTGAGTTGTTTCTTTGTAGCAGGAGGTGTACTAGGGTAAGTAGAACCCGGGGTGGTGGGGGGGGTGTGTCTCTGCAATGAGAATACTTTGCGTTTTGTTTGACTCCAGGGGTGACCTGCCCTTCCTGCAAATACCAAATGTGAGTGCATGTGCAAAGAGTGAGCTGGGTTGAGAGATCAGAGCTACAAGGTGGTGTGTGCTGTGTGCATTTATTTTCTGAAGTTTGAAATATGCTAATCTTGAAGCTCCAGAAAGGCCCAAGAGCTGTCAGGATACTTTTTATCTTTGACTAATGCTGTTAATCATAGAATAGTTTGGGTAGGAAAGGACATTTAAAGGTCATCTGGGCCAACTCCCCTGCAGTAAGAAGGGCCATCTACCACTAGACCAGGTTGCTCAGAGCTCTGTCCAACCTCACCTTGAAAGTTTCCAGGGATGAGGCATCTACCACCTTTCTGGGCTACCTGTGCCAGTGTTACATCACCCTCACTGTAAAAAATGTCTTCCTTGTATCCAGCCTAAATCTACCTTCTTTTAGTTTAAAACCTTTTCCCTTTGTCCTGTCGCAACTTCTAAAAACCCTGTCCCCATCTTTCTTATAAGCCCCTTTTGGGTACTAAAAGGCTGCAATCGGGTGTCCCCACAGCCTTCTCTTCTCCAGGCTGAACACCCTCAGTTCTCTCAGCCTTTCCTCCTAGGAGAGTTGCTCCAGCCCTCAGATCATTTTTGTGGCCCTCCTCTGGACCCACCCCAACAGCTTCATGTCTTTCCTGTGCTGAGGACTCCAGAGCTGGACACAGGACTCCAGGTGGGGTCTCACCAGAGCAGAGTAGAGGGCCAGAATCACCTCCCTCGACCTGCTGGCCACACTACTCTTGGTGCTGCCCGGGGTAGTGTTGGCCTTCTGGGCTGTGAACACATGTTGTTGCCTCATGTTCAGCTTTTCATCCACCAGTACCCCCAAGTCCTTCTCGGCAGGGCTGCTCTCAATCCCTTCATCCCCCAGCCTGTATGGATACAGCTGGTTGTCCCAGCCCATGTGCAAGACCTTGCACTTGGCCTTGTTGAACCTCATGAGGTTCACATAGGCCCACCTCTCCAGCTTGTCCAGGTCCCTCTGGGTGGCATCCCGTCCTTCTGGTGTGTCGGCTGCACCACTCAGCTTGGTGTCATCTGCAGAGTTGCTGAGGGTGCACTTGATTCCACTGCCTGTGTCATTGATGAAGATATTAAACAGTGCTGGTCCCAGTACGGACCCTTGAGGGACACCACTTGTCACCGGTGTCCATTTGGACATTGAGCTGTTGACCACTACCTTCTGGATGTGACCATCCAACCAATTCCTCATCCACGGAACAGTCCACCCATCAAATCCACCTCTCTCCAGTTTAGAGAGAAGGATGTTGTGAGTGACTGTGTCGAAGGCTTTACAGAAGTCCAAATAGATGACATCCATTGCTCTTGTATTGACCACTGATCTAGTCACACCATCATAGACAGCCACAAGATTGGTCAGGCAGGACTTGCCCTTGGTGAAGCCATGCTGACTATCTCGAATCACCTCCCTGTCCTCCACGTGCCTTAGCATAGCTTCTAGGAGGATCTGTTCCATGATCTTCCCAGGCACAAAGTTGAGGCTGACAGGTCGGTAGTTCCCAGGGTCCTCCTTCCTACCCTTTTTAAAAATGAGCACTGTGTTTCCCTTCTTTCATTCACCAGGGACTTCACCTGTCTGCCATGACTTTTCAAATATCACGGAGAGTGTCTTGACAACGACATCAGCCAGTTCCCTCAGGACTCTGGGATGCACCTCGTCAGGTCCCATAGACTTACGCACCTTCCGGTTCCTTAGGTGGTCCTGAATCTGATCTTCTCTCACAGTGGGAGGGGCTTTGCCCCTCTGGTTCCCATCTTGCAGTCCATCAGCTGGGGAAGGGTGAGGAGAGAGGTTGCCAGTGAAGACTGAGGCAAAAAATTTGTTGAGTACCTCAGCCTTCTCCTCATCTCTTGATACGAGGTCACCGTTCATTGGGGGAGGGGGTGTATGTGGTTTTTTTTTTTAGCCTTCCTTTTCTTGTTGACACCTCTGTTATACTGAATAACTTGATATGGCTTGGTCATTCAGGGGTACACTGAGCCTTTTGGTAACACTGCAAGAAGTGTCTCCTGTTCTTTTTTCCCCTCTCTCTCCGTGAAGGGTGAGAAATAGGTCTTCTGACACATGGGGTGAGCAGAATATAAACTTTAGAGAATTTATCTGAAAAACTGAGAAGAAAATTCATTGTATGCATACTTGGTGTAGTAATGTTTTGGATAAGCAATCGAGAGAGATGCTTTCTTTTCGGAGAAATGAATGCATATTTTGAAGAGAATACTTGCACTAATAATGAATTTACAATAGGTAATTGTGTAGACATACATTGTGTGGGTTTTGTAGTAATTTCCCCTCCATCAAAGCATTTCAACCAAGATGTCAAAAGGAAAAGTACAAGGGAAAGAAGTGGTAAAATCAGCAGTTAATTTAATGTAACTAAAGTGTATTAGGCCGAGTCAAATGAACTATTTTAATTTTGTTCCTTGTTGTTTGTAATCTCGTAAGTATGAGTCATTTAGAAGCCAATCTGGCTTGGTACAGTGTGTGCTATTTTATAGTGTGTTCTTCTTGCCAGCACGAGTATTTCCTCGTTAATATTTCACATCTGTTCTTTGTAATTTAGCGATTACGTGCAGGTCTCTGTGTCTTCCTTGTTTATTTTAAAAGGACAATGGGAAGCTTCATTTATGTGAGATTAAATTGATGTCTGTGATTTATTAAAGTTCAGACTGCTGCTTTGCTGCTCTGTGCAAATGGATATTTTTAGCAGAAGATAAAAAAGTGGATAGTTGGAGAAAATCAGTAATCTACAGTTAGAATCAGCTGAATGTTTTAGAAATGAGTTGGCAAATGTATGCTGGAGATATACATAACTTTCTTATCAGTCATGCTCAGGCTCCTTACAAGCATCTACGATATGTTTTAGTTTTTAGTAAGTATTCAGAGAAAAAGTTTTGATTCTGCGGGTATCTGTATTCACACAGGTACAGGTTATTCATGTCTAAAAGAGAAAGTTTGCTATTAAATAGAAATCCTACTTATAGGTGATATTTTTGGCCATTCAGACATTCATATGGAAAGTGGCAGCATCATGTCATGTAGGTGAGTTGATTGACTATAATAATATGCAATATGAAACAGCAAATGACCAGAGTGAACTCTGTTCAGATGTGAATTATTTACCTATTTTGTAAATGTTTTAAAACCTTTTCTGACACTGAGGTGCTCAAATACACAAAAGGGCAAACATAATCTGATGACTTAATAGTGATGAATGTTTTCACTGGAGCACATAATGATCTTTCAGGTGTTATGGAGAAAGGTTTATTATTTATAGTAGAATAGAACCAAGAAAAATAGATCTGGTTGTGGAGATAATACTTTGCAATTAAAATACTACACAAGACTGGAGTTGGATTCTGATCTCTGCCAAAGCTATCTGTATAACCTTCAGAAAATTAATTAGACTTCTAGTCTTGACTGAGCCTAGAATTTAAATGCCGGGCTTTGAAAGCCAGGTATTCAGAAAGGGAGGAACCTACATCCCCAGATAATCTGTCTCTGTTTCACATATACTCAGTATTTCTTTTTCCCATGCTTGTATGTTTACATGTATATACCAACCTGTTGTTGACTTGGGTGAAGTTGATGTGGCACATGGGCTGATGATGTGAATGGGGAATTATTTTGATTGACAAAAAGGGTGAAGGGATATGCCAGTCCAAAAGGAGTTTACATTGCATTTGGGTGAAGATTGGAGCAAGGTTGGGGTGTGTTTTGCTAGCAGAAACCAGGTATAGCAGTTTGCAGAGGCTAAAGAGCAGAGCTCAGGCTTGCAGGAGTCGGACAGCATCAATCTGGAGCTCTGCTGTGTCCGAAGAGCATCGGAGTGGATCCTGCCACTCTGAGTGGTGGTGTGGAGTCACAAACCAGTTCTCCAGTTAATGCTCTCTCCAGTTGTTGAGGCTGACGAAGCAAAACTGCAAGGCTGAGTGTCATCTTTACCTTTTTTTTTTTTCTCTTTCTTACATTGACAGTGTTTATATACTCACATTTCATAGTGAATACTACACGTTGTGAGGCAACACTACGGTTGCCTCACAACTGTTTTAAGCTCAAGATGGAGGGTTCTCCTCTGCTGCTCTTGGATGCTTTTTGATTTTTGTGCCTTTCTGTCATTTTTAGCATTCTTCACTTGAAAGCAGATACCTGTACAGCAGTATGAGTTTAGATCAAGCGTGTAGACAGACTTCCTCAGAAAATTCTCGCAGCTTCCCCTGCGCTCAGGCAGCTGGGGAGCCAGGAGCACAGTCATAGGGTCTTTCTCCCATCTAATTTTTTGAGTCTCCTCTTAGACACTTGTAAACTCTTGGTATCTTGGAGCACGGGTTCCCCAGACTACATACAGGCCACGTAGGAAAACCCACTGCCTTTTTTTGTTTTGAACTGTTGTCTGATGCCCCTCTAGCTGTAGTCCTGAGAAGGATTCAGTGAGCACCATGTTGGGCTTTGCCCCGTTCCATCTCGCTCTGAGTCATCTCTCTTTCCTGACTGAAAAGGCCTCAGCTTTCTTGCCCTTTCTTGACCCCTTCATCAGTCTGTGATCACAGAATCACAGAATGGTAGGGATTCGAAGGGACCTCTGGGGGCCATCTAGTCCAACCCTCCTGCTGAAGCAGGGTCACCTACAGCAGGCTGCAGAGGACCTTGTCCAGGCGGGTCTTAAATAACTCCAGAGAAGGAGACTCCACCACCTCCCTGGGCAGCCTGTTCCAGGGCTCCGTCACCCTCAGAGGGAAGAAGTTCTTCCTCGTGTTCAGACGGAACTTCCTGTGCTTCATTTGGTCATATCCTTTTTGAGGTAGGGGAATCAGAATTATGTATAAGAAGTTTGCAGTGTGGGTTTTATAAAGAAACACTTTTTTTTCTGTTGTTTTCTTTCTCTAATTATTTCAGTTTTTATTTGACTGTCAAAGAGTCTGAGCCAATTTTGTCGCAGAACTAATTGTTGCAGCCCTGCATTATCATTCTTGCATATTAATATTCAGCACAGTGTCCATCATCTTGTGTGTAAACCCAGGAATATTTTTTCCCTGGGTACATCACTCTACATTTATTCCTGTTGCATTCCATCTATCATTTTGATTGCTCAGTCACTGAAACACGGAAGGTCGATCTGCAGATCCTTCCAGGTGGTCCTCATCTTTACTGTCTTAAAGATCTTAGTATCATCTAGAGAATGTTGGCTTTTTAGTCACTCTTTTCACAGATAAATTATGAATATGTTGAACAGCACAGCTCGTAGCTCGGTTGTCTGCAAGACTCCCCTGGTGAGCTGACTCCCCTGTGAAGACTTTGACCATTGAATCCTGCCTTCTGTTTCCTATTTTTATAACCATGTATTTACCCATGCAAAGACCCTATCTTTTCTTCAGCATTTTTTCAGCTTCCATAGATGGAGGCATTGTTGACTTTTGTGAAGGGACTCAGAAGGAGAGTTGCTGAAAACTGTCTGGCTCATAAGAATACTATTCTTATATTATTGATGTAAGGTAAATTTTAATTTAGTGATTATGTCTTCCTTTAAAATATCCAGTATGTTAGCGATATAATAGATTCTGGTTTATTGTATTTTAGACTCTAATATGTCTTGATTTCATCATGGTTTTAGGTTTTATTATTACAATAAAGGATCTTGTAAACTTATTTTTATCTGTAATAAACACTTCCATTTATAGAGGGGCTGTTGACATCCTCCACAGTTAGGTACAGTAGTCTTATATGCAAGAGATTTCATTTTGTTTCTCATCCAAGTCATCACGTTAGATATACAGTGCACATACTTCTTCTGTTCATGATTTTTTTTTTAATACCTAAACTGACACTTAGATACAGAGAATAAATTTACTTGGCTATTTCTCAATATCCTATGAGAGCCACATTAAACACCGGAGTTGAAGTACTGACATTTCCAGCAACAATATCTGTATTGTAAGCCCACTGGATATGTTGACAAAATAAATTTTGTTAGGAAAATATGTATAAAAATTATTTGTAATAAAAGCAGGGAGAGAGAGGGGCATTAGCAAAGTACTGTCAATCCCACCCACTCGGAAAATATATGAAAACTGGCATTTCTCTGCTGAATTGACTTGAGTATAGTTAATACTGGAGAAATGCCAGAAAATTATTTGAAATCTCTTTTTGAATCTGAAATGTGGAGGCACAAGGCAAAGGCTTCCCTGAAAACAGCGAGCAGAAAAGCTGTCTGTGCAGCAGACAGCGAAATTGGCATTCTTAGCACTGGTATATTTTTAGATTATCTCAACCTGGTGAATAGACTCAATATAGAATACACTAACTGTTGGTACAATCAGAACTGCTGAGAAACTCTAGGTTTCCACTCATGATTAAGGATTTCAATTATTTTTATATTGATTAGTGCTTTCAGAAATGCTTTATCAGTAAAATTCAAGTGAAATATCAAGTCAGAGATAAACTATCTGCTTCTTTGCACCCAGTTGGCTTTACAAAGTGTTCATGATCTCACCAAACACAGGTATTGTCAAAAACGCATAGGATGAACCAGGTACTTGTACTAATAGAAAAGTTTTGTTCTTGGAAACAGCTCCCACCTGTGTTGCTGATCTGAATAAAAAGTGTGGAAGTCAAAGAACTGTCAGATTAAAGAGAACAGCCTTGTAAAGAGGCGTTATAACATCCTCAGTTTTCCATGCTTGGCAACTGTGGTGCGTCTGCTTAGTTTACCAGCCATCGCTGATTCAGCCAAGAAATAGGAGATTACATACTACCTGTTGTTCCTTGGATTAACCATAGGAAGATACTTCTTAATCTTTAATATTTATTGTTTACTTGTTAGCACTGACAGCTGAACTTAGAACCTTCAAACTTGGCAGCAAATGCAGGGTGGGGAGGGTTACCTACAGGAAATTCTAATATTTCTTTTGATTCATTACAACTTGGATGATAAGTTTCATTATCCAAAGATATTATAGACTATGCAAGCCTGCAAGAGGTTAAATATTTTCGGTTTGGTTTTGTTTTGAAATGTGGTGGGGTTTTTTGGTTTTGGTTTTTTTTTATCCTGCCTCCGGTTTAAACTCTTTTTTCTGAACTAAATTAGAAGTAGAAAACATACTAACAATGTTAAAATTTTAATTCAAGTAGAATACAATAGGAATTGTGGAGTCCAACTTCTAGATTTCCATAGAAACTTTAACTGACATTACTTTGCTGTTTTGTGTTATTTGTGAAACACAAAATCTGTAAGCCAATACATTTAAGAAGAAAACCAGAGAAAACACTGAATATAAGTGTGGTGCATTTTATGCAGTTCTTGAAAACTTAATTTTTACTTGTCTCGATGCTTTTCAGATGGTCAGGTAGCATAACAAAACAAGCATATATATACTTATGTATAGAAACGGTCTCATGTCTCTTTGTGTGCTCTTTGGAAATACTGTAGTATATTGCTATTTGTGAAGCAGAAAATCTGTGGGACGTCTAAAGTACAGTTCCCAGAAAGCAATTCTGTTGAGTGGCAGCAAGAGAAGCTAGCTGCTTTTATGCTGCTTCAGAAGTGTATGTGACTTCACAGCTCTTGCTTTGAGTTTGTCTGTAAAATGGGTATATGACTCAGCTTACCTCATCGGTATCTCAATGCTTACCCTGTAAGGCATTTCAATATTCTTCAAAGAAACGTCTGAAATTTTTAAACTTAAACCAGATGATGTACAATGGATTTAGATTAAAATATGAGTAGATATTCAGATGTAGAACATGTTGAAAAAAAGTCACACTTGAAAATCTTTTGCCCCTGCCTTAAATAACTAAATGGACTGACTGGAATTTGTTATCTTTAAATTGTACCCTACTAGTTTAGAGCAAAACCATTGTCATTAAACATTCAAAGACCATGAAGACCTTAATGAGTTTATGGAATAAATGATAGTGCCATTATCTGCTCTTTCTGAAGGACATGTCTGTGACAGATAACTTTAAGCAGGCATGAGGTATTTAGCTTTTTTCTTATTGTCTCCTATTACACACAAACAGCAACAGGACTGCAGATCCTGATTTCTTCATGGCTTTAAGACTTTTAAATACATCAGCTCATGGGATTATTGTGGTTGCATTTAATACCTGACTCAAGGCAACATAAAAACACAATATGTTTTTAATACTGCGGTGGATTATATATATTAATACAGCATATTTTTATATATGCCTTGGTGGAACAGGAAGGGATTGACAGTAAGAGGTAGAATTAAGCGACAGCCTACCTATCATGCGCATCCCATATTTCAAGACAAATGGTCAGGCTGATGTTAGAGAGCTTTGTCAATTCCTTGCTTATATTGGTTGTGTTATTTTCTTTTTCTTTCTGGTTTGCTTTTTTAGTACTGGTGTTTTGTCTGAGGATGTCTTTTGGTTGTGCAATTAAGAAAACTAATTTTCAACAGATACCTTTAAAAGCTTACAGTATAGGCCTGGCTTTCAGATCTCTGCTAGGGCCAAAATTTGAACCAGTACCTCACATATGTAGTTTCATAATATATAATGTGCTGTGAGCAATTTCAGATATTTCCTGATGAAAATTTTGCCAGCTAGATTCATTTTACAAGTGTGGAAGTTAGGAAGACTATTCATGTGTGTAAGAGGCCTGTGAACAATGTTCAGGTTCAGTGAGCAGATCATAGCTGCAGATACAAAACTCCACTCTAGTCTTGGAGTTAAAATGGAAGAAATAACGTAATGGATCTGCCTAGTCTCAGCTGCTGCTGTTTGCTGCATTAGCTGCTCCCTTTCTGCAGCTCCCAGTTCAACATCATCTCGTTTTTGGCAATTATTAGCTAGATTATTTAAGAGTAAATAGCTGGTCCTAGCTAACTATTTTAGATATATTGACTGAAAATGTAGCTTTTGTTGGTGAGATGTAAAAGAAAAATCCATTGCTGTAGTTGCACTGAATGGTGCTGTAAGTTAAACATTAATCAAATAGATATATTCCTTTTTGTATTCTTCGGGGAGTTAAATGTCCATGGTGCAGTATTGATGAAGAAGCCTATATCCCGGTGGGGAGAAACTGGAATCTGTAGTTGGTGTAAATGGATTATGTTAATTAAGAAATCGAATATGCAGTTTTGGCTCACCTCTAAAGAAAAATAGAACATTTGGCATTTTTCTGTTAATGAAGAATTTTACATTAAGATGAAAAAAGACTTGGCATGAAACAGATGTATTAGTAATGAGATTCAGGCAGCATTGTGGGAGGAAGATTTCTTGCCAGAACATACACCTGAAGAGGAGAACAGGTAGAATATATAAGAATTGAGTCAGAAAACTCTGCTTCTTGAAAATGTTTCATTTCATGTAGCTGTTACTCTTCGGAGTTGGGTACTGTCACCCGGTTCTCCTTTTGATTCTGTGCCCATGTGTATTACTTTATTCCATCTTCAAATCTGCATTGCCAGTGTTAGTATGATGCCAGAGGGAGCCAGGTTGCACTGTCATGCCTCGGATGAGATTCGTTCAGGAGCTCGGGCTTTAGATCTTTGTGTTCAAGCACAAACTGAAGACCTCTTCAGAGCTCCCTGTCTAAATCTGTTCAGTCTCCACCTTTCATATCTTTCCCACATCGTGCTACCCCACGTGATACTTCCTAGGACTGTGTTCACTCTCAGCTGGAGAGAAGGTATGCTGCTTGGCATCATGACTGGCCCCAGTTCTCCTCCTGGTCACTTAGCGAAGCCACCTGCCTGCAAACATAGACAGAAGGTGCAAGAGCTTCCTGAGGACTAGAGATGGGTGGGCAGAGTTCACTGCCCACAGGTAATGATATTGTGGGGAAACAAGGATCTACCTGGGAAGGTACAGTGACTGGGCAGTTGCACATATACTTTATTTACATTTCTTCCTCCTTCCCTGTTTACTTTGATCTTTCTATTTTTGAAGTTAGTTGTTCTCACCAAGTTTGGCTTTTTTTGCCTGTGTTCAAGTATTTTTCAGGCACTTTTGGGAGGCTGACTGTAAGGGAATAGTCTGGATGGGTCCATCTTAAAGTCACAGGCTTTGTTTATTTTTCATGTTAACATCATATTTCTGAGCAGGATAACAATTTTTTGTTCTGTTCACAGAAAATTGCTCCATAAAGTTTTGTTTTCCTGATTTGGAAACAACCCTGGATTTCTCCCCAAGTGATGTTCGTGCATTCACATTATGAAACTTTCAGTCCTTTTCACGGTTGATAATGCCCGAGAAAATAAATCAGTTAAAGGTTACTGAAGTACTGAGGCGTGCAATTTTGTTATAACTGAATCTAGGAGTGTCACCAGGCTTTAATGAGATGATTTGTCTCTACCAGTATAGGGTTGTTCTTTGTAATTTATATTAATGAACTTTTTACTTAAAAATTGCTCAACTTATAGTATGTCTTCCCATAGGAAACATCCTCATTAAAATATTTAACTTCATATTGGGAAAATAACTTCTGCTGTTTGGACTACATTTTTTCATATACCTATAGCAAGTTGTTAGGAAATGCACTCTTTGACGAACCTTGGCAATTCTTATCCCTGAATTTTAGAGTTTCAATTTGTTTTCAGACAATTTTTAATGCATGTAGTAGTTTTGTAAAGTAAGCACTAGTTAAAAATTATTCTAGTTAATGTGGAATGTTAATTAATATGCATGTAATGAAGCATTCTATACTACATTTACTATTAATATATTTACTATATATTTACTATATATTACTATATTTATATATTTAGTGGGGTTCAAATACACCTGAACCCATGTATTTCCCATCAGCATCACTAAATTTATGTTTTGGGAACGCCAGTATGCAAAGTTGATAGTGTTTAAGTTAAGCACAGGCAAGGTTTTGTTTTTATTTTATTTTTCCCCGTCTTGAGTGCTGTGATTTTGTTAATTTTTTCATTCTCCCTTTTAGGAAGAATGACCCCACCTTTGATTTTTCTGATATATCAGATGATTTCAGCAATCCTTATTAGTTAACTGAAGGTCTTTATATCTTGGACATGTATTTAATGGAAGTATGAAAGCATCTGACAGACTGTAATTTGCATCCTAGTCATAGAACAATATTTAGTGTTTTTCTTAAGATCACACCTTCTAGTTTTAGTTGATTGCATGGGACTCTGCTTAGATCTCTAAGAAGTTGAGCAGTGAATCTAAATGTTTCTGTAAGACAGAAATTCTCAGTGTTTCTCCCAACATGACACGAGATGGGTGTCCTCACATCTCTTCTTCCATTGGTGGAGTCTGTAGTGCTGGTAGTTATAGATTCAGTCTTAGATCTGTTTTGGTAGGATTTCAAGGTTTCCAGGGCTTTTTAGGTTTTCTGTCTTTTATGGACTATTGCTGTATTAGAGAACCAGGTACTGTGTTAAAGAAATGACCTACTGAGTTCCTGCTGGTAAAAATTATTAAAATGAAGTAGTAAGTCAGATGTGCATTCAAGTGGCTGTTGCAACTGTCAACTGAGAAGCAGATTCCCAGCCCTCTTGTAGTTGTGATTGTACTGCAATTATGTCACCCCTTCTGTTGTGAAAGACTGAGCTTCTAGCGTCATTCTCCTCTTTACTGATGTGTTCCCTTGGCAAATATGCTTCTGAAAATTTTGGAACCTTTAGACTTTGTAGGCTGCTCTTACTCTTTTCTCTCCTGTTCAGATTCCTCAAATTTCTTGTGCTAGGGTAAGTGTTCAAGGCCTTTCTTGGCCACTTCCTTGCCGAACCAAAATCTTTGAGCCTACCGGTAGAGAAGAGAAGATAAATCAGGAGGGAGAGCCTGGTGAATGAAAACAGGGAAGAGGATAGGTTTTTTTGAACAAACGCCTTAGTGCTGCAGCCTCTCTTTCCTCCCTCACACACATGCATATACACATACTTCTCTGGAAAACAGATACATGTCTGTATGTGGATTTAAATAGAGAAAATGCACAGAATCCAGTTTTCCTGGAAAAAGTTATTGAATTTCTCAGTTTTTGACGTTTGGTAAATTAAAAGAGACTTTCAGGTACTTTGTGACATTAAAAATACTGGGAAGGTCTATGTTTCTCCTAATTCTTTCCCTTTCATTTCTTTTTCTTCTTACAGGCCAATTTAATAAGGCAATTCAGTAGTCCTGCAATTTGAGAATCATAATTGACTTGATCTTATTTTTAATTTTTTAATGGATTTTCATCTAGTACTGCTTTCCTCCCTCAGTCTTTGACATATTCCTAAGAGTTCTTACTCACCTTAAAATCTTTTATTAAAGTTAGCACACTTGATCAGTGGAAGATTGCCAGAGATGTGAAGGAACAGTGGGCTAAATGTCACTTGTCTGGAGAAAAGGTTCTGTGCAATTTGTGGTGGTGTTTCGTTTCCATAGCACTGATAACCGGAGAAGGTGAATATTGGTGAGCATTTTTGACAGAAAGTGAGTCTTGGAGAACCAACCTTTTTGGGAGAGAGAATCTTTCTCTTTGAACTGTAAAACATTTGACACAGAGGTGATACATGCCTGTATATGTACGTGCACATTTTGTACAACGGCTATCATCAAAGAATATTTTAAAGTTAGGAATTCAAACACTCAGAAATTCTGTATGTATCTTTACTTTTATTCTTCCCCCTTTGGTACTGAGCCTCAGGCATGAGCCTTCTGGAGCAAAGGAACATGATTCCAGATGGCTTCATGATAAATACATACATCAGAGGTGAATTAACCTTGCACTAGTAACTATAAATCTGATGTTTCCAATACCTTGACTGTGAGACTTCACTTCTTAAATGTTCTTTTACTGTATCTTTTTGTGTGCAATTTTGTTGAAGTTTTGAAAAGTTGTATTACATACTGCTGAATATGTTTAAGAGTAGGATTGGTTTTCTCGTGAACTGTTGTTGAACTTCATGATTACTAGAGTTTTAAACACATAAACAGTGGTTGAGGGATATTGTGTGTTATTCAAGTGGTGCCAATTGTCTTTGCATTAAACAAGTGGGGATGATTATTCTTCAACACCAGCTCCTTAAACAAGTATCTTAAGTCATCTCTATGACAAAGAATTAAAGACCTAATTCCTGAGTATCTACTGAAGCTTTATAGCAGTTTTAGCATACTTGTGGATCTTAAGGAATTTGGAAGTTGAACACTTGTTTTGGGCGTGATTTCTTGCGTTGTTAAAGGAGCGCTACTGTTCTACCCTTCTTCTCTAGCAGCATTGCAGGTTGTGTTCCTAAGGTTTTCAGCCATAGCATTGCACAGTTCTCTTTCTCAGCCCTTTTAGACCAGGGCTTTTTCTTATTTATCTGTGAAAACAGTGTTACAAATAAATTTTTTTTTTCATTAAGAAAAAGTAATTGAAAGAAAAAAATTCAGTATTCAGTTCATCCTCTGCTTCTGTAGTTGTTTGTACAACAGCTCTCTGCTGCTCAGCTTGAGGCTTCTGTGTCCACTGCAGCTCCCCAGGCTTGCAAAACCCATTATTGTATTGTCCTGGGAAGGGGCTGCTGCTCACTGTCTGAGCTGTGCCTCACGTGGTAGTGTCCTGATATGGAAAGAAACAGCATCAGGTGATGGTGTTTTCTAAAAGAAATTGCAGGTTGTGATAACTATTAGTTCGGCATGCTCTGTACAGGTTCTTCACTTGTAGACCATCTAATGCGTAGCTGTGATTAGCCTCACTTGACAGGCTGGGTATATGTTAATTCATCCCCAACTTTGCTGTAATCACTTCTGGTGGTTTTGAAATGCGGCTAGAATTGACCTGTTCGTGGCTACGAAGACTGCAGATGTGCACCACTGTGCTGTTTGCCCGTGGTACATGGGTGAAGCACTGTGGCTAAGTAGAAATCCTCAGCTGTGCATTAATTGCAAGGTATTAAAGTATGTTTCACTTGTTTTTTCCTGGATTAAACTATTATTATTTCAAGATGCCTATTTTTTGGATAGTTCGAAGAAATTTAAACTCATAATTTTCATATGTTTATTACCTGTTTCAATAAAAAAGACTAATATTTAAACAGAACAGTTCTTGCACTTCCTGTTTTCTGTAGTGTTTTTGAAATGTGTCCACAAAATGATCTTTACTATATTTCAAGTGCACTTTTGGTCTGATCAAAATATACAAGAAATGTTCCGGTTGTGTTTTCTGTATTCTGATGTATGCTGTTGGACATCTGTTTAATATCAGTTAAGGTTTACTGAAGAAACACAGGGTTTTAAACTGTAATTAATGAGAAGTAGTAAGAAAAACAGTGCACGAGCAGAACTCTTTTTCTAGAAAAGTTGTAAGAATTTTCGTAACAGCTTGCTGCCAGTCTAAACTGTCTAGAAAGAGATTTGGTTGGAGGAGAAAGGGGGAAAAGTCCTCTATTTGGTCTTCAGAGTGACTATCATTTTACAAGGCACTTCCCTTGGAATCGTTCAGGCTAACAAGCTCTGTGCTGAGCATCTGCTCTGTATCCAGCTTACCCTGTACAATTGCTTGCCTGATACCAGATCTCACTTTCTCTCCTGAGTTTTCTTCACTTTTCTGAAGGTTTTCATTTGAAACAGTTTTTCAGTAATGACCTGAATTCATGGATTGTCTTATTTCATCAGACTGCTCTGCTTGATCATTCCAGCTTTCAGTCTGTTATTCCCTCTCTGGCTGCACGATCAGGATCTGTGAAGCTGGCCACCCTGTTCTGTGTCCGTGTGCCCTGGCTTATTCTGACTTTCTCTTTCACAGAGCTGATGCATGAGCTTCTTACTGGCTTCAGCACTGCAAGTAACATGCTGAATACTGTGGAGAGGGAGTAAAAGAGGTGAGCTGCTCTATGGATAATGCATTGGGTGGTTCTGCAAGTGTAGAATAAAGTCCAGCTAGCGAGCCAGAAGCGAGAAAGTCGTGGAAGAAGATTGCTCAGAGAAGCAAAAGGGACATAGTACATTGACCTGGAATTTTTATTGGAACCCATATCCATCCAGGATTGAAAGCTGAGATTTCCTGTAAGTTTTGTTTATTTTTTGATTTATCTGTTAGATTCAGGGAAGACAATTTAAAAAAAGAAAATGGTGATTTAATATGTATCTTTATGAAAGTTATCTGAAGAAGGATGCATGTTAATTTGCTTTAGTTTGATCACTTGGAAATTGATTTTAGGGCAGTTCTGGTGATCAAATGTCTTTGGAACCAAAATTTCCAAGGAGATGACTCTTACCTGACAAGTTAGTGAAGAGAACTGGAGAGGTGCAGAGACTGAATAAAATGCTTGAAAACTGGAGGCAGACTGGAATGACAGAAAGGAGCATGACAAGATTCTTGGTAGGAGGCTAAAATCAGACAAATACAGAATAGAAGTAGAAAGTAAGAATGAAGTATTGGAAAAAAGCTTGAAGATGAGATCAGTTATGCCATACCTGATGCTTTTAACTCAAAACTATATAAAATTCAACAAATACCACCATGGGACTAGCTAAGACATTCTCACCTATGGTTTGCAGGGGGTGTCCAAACAGGTGGAAGTAGCGTTCCCTTCTAGCCTTTTCTTATCTGTTTTGGGGGTTGGACTAGATGACCCATAGAGGTCCCTTCCAACCCCTAACATTCTGTTTGAAGCTGATAGAAAGCATTGTTTATGTGGTTTAAATTGTGGTGTGTAAAATAATAGCTGGCAATTAGAGTTGAGGAGGAAGGCCATGGTAAGGACAGAGAAACCGTTAGGAAGACAATGTGAATTGTCTTATGTGCATTAGAAACAGTGTTTCTCTTGCTACATTTTAAATGGGAAGTATCTGACGGTGTGTTGGACGCCAGGTGCCCACCAGAGCTGCTCTGTCCCTCCCTCTGCTCAACTGGACAGGAGAGATAATATGACAAAAGGCTCGTGGGTCCAGATAAAGACATGGAGAGATCGCTTACCAGTTACTGTCGTGGAAAAAACAGACTCAGCTTGAGGCAATTAATTTAATTTATCACCAATCAAATCAGAGTAGGATAAAGAGAAATAAAACCAAATCTTAAACACCTTTTGGTGTTTCATGTTAAGTATTTTTCTAAGTGTGACATTTAAGTATTTGCTCATTGGGTGGTTGCCTGAAAGGCTGCTAACACTGCTCTGGGGGGAAACTGTGTTATTAAATTTTATAAAAGATTTACTGCTTGTGTTCTTGATAATCTCAGTATTACAACCTGTGCCTTATTTGTGGTATCATCTTAATTCCAGTGTATAAGATCACTATATTCACATCTATTTCGCTTGTCAGTCAACCTGATCTAATTAACTTTCAGGCTATTGATTCTCTGTGGGATATCTAAACATATACCAGTGACAACATATTTTTTTTTTTTAGTTAGAAGTAGTATTTTAGCACTTTGTCTCTTAATTGATATTCCTTCTGCTAAGGTTTGTCCGATGAACCTGTTATGTCTAGCTTTTAGGCAAGAAAAACACTGTCGATGTTTTGATGATTGTACTTGTGCTTTCAGTTACAAAGGGTGGTCAAACAATCTAGTAGTTGTCAGCTCTGACTGGTTTGTGGCAGGAGTTAGAGCAGCAATACCTTCTCAACATCGTGGACTAATGAAAGCTTGTATATAAAATTTAATGAGTTGATCCTGTTGTCTGGTAGGTTACTGTGTTACGTATTATTTAGGCAGTAAATTTCTTTATTTTTGTGGAGGCAACAGCATTAGAATCAATCTAGTTAGAAAGTTTAAGGCTACTTTCTATGTCATTGTTTTAGTAGCATGTCTCAGAATAACATTCATTTGCAAAGTAAAGTGATGAGACAGGAAACAGAAAATTCAAACTGAACAGCTGATCTTTATTAATATTTTAAATTTAACTTAATTTTGTAAAGACTAAGTAGGATAAAACTATATCAAGGCTATATTTGTTGGGCAAAATTACAAACCTCAAAGAATTCTGAAAACTTATTGAGGTTTTTTAATGTTTTTTATTATATTTTTTCTCTTATAAGTTTAAAGCAGAACATTCAGAGATAGGAAAGTTTAAAAATATTTATTCTGTTGAGCAGTTAGTATTGACCCACCCTAAAACATGAACCATCCCAACCAATTCATGAAGCTGTTCTGTATTGTTTTACAAAGAGAAGGCCATTCTCATGAACTTTCATTCTACGTATTTGGTTCTTAAAGTAGAACCAAATTTCCCAATTGTTCCACTGGAGTGGACTGGACACTACTTTCAGCTTTAAAATAAATTAAAACCCAACTAATTTAGGAGAATGATTTTTCTCACCGGTTGCTCAGTTCATTATTGAACAGGTAGTACTCTCCTGTCTCTAGTTGTAGGTAATAAATAGTACATCTATTCAGACAATCAAGGGAAATGCTGGAGTCTTTACAAATGGGCTTTAGAGGAGCTGGGACTCAACTTCCCAGAATTTGCATCTGTAAGAAGCAAGACCAAGAACACTTTGACCGTTTTACTGGGAGAGAAGATCTTGGTCCATAGCTGTCATCTGAGAGCAGAGAGATAAGATTCCAGAAATACTGTCTTAGGAGCTGTATCTTTCTGCAGAAGTTACAGATCTTTATCAGTTTCTTTCTGTCATTCCTATGTGCATGTCCTGAGGGTGGCAATCCTCTTTTTGTTCAGAAGCTCTTTTTTATAAATTTTTTAAAAATTATTTTACAGCCTCTTGCTCTTACCATTTGAGGTTACCTTCTCCACCTTGATCCAGCTTAACAAAAAAAAACCCCAAAACCCTAAACCAAAAAAAACCAAAATACAAAACCCAAAAAACCCACCCCTGGTTTGTCACCCCAACTTCCAAACTGGTTATGCAAGAGAATTTCTGTGACTTTTAAGTCATTTCAGTTAGTTGTATTTTCTGTCTGCTTTGAGCTGAATATGTCTATATTTAAATGTTACCCTGTTTTCATCCATTGCTTAAGAATAGAGTGAAAAAACCCCAAACCCTGTGTATACGGTGAATCTGCTTTTATATTTCATTTTTTAACTTCTAGAGAGGGGAACGCCTAGAGTCTAGGACCCTTGGTGCTTTTTATTTCTATGGAAATGCAAAGTGGCGGAAGAGCTCTCTGAAGCACTAAAGGGCTGTGGCGTGCAGCATGCTGCTGGGCGTTGTGCCTTGGTGGGTACAGTCATTTTCTGATCAGGTTGCAACACTGCAAGGAAGATGCAGTGAAGTCCACCCATGTGTGCTGCAGAAAGTGGAGGGTGCTCAGGACTCACTCAGGTCTCTTTTCAAGAACCAGTTTGCAAATGTTAATGTTGTTTCTTTGTGGGGTGAAAACGTAAAGGCTATCTTTTGCTGGATTATGTTCATTAGGGAAAAGCAAAGGGGATTGTGAATATGGTGTATGTTTCTGAAGACTGGAAGAATATAACTGTAAGTAGGTTTAACAACAAACCCCAAGAAACCAAATCCAAGATGGATTTTGAGAGGTCTTTCTAACCATTTTCCTTCTGTTTCTTTTTTTGGTTATGATTAATATCTACATTTATTTTTTCCTCACTGTAAGATGCTTCTTCAATAAGATGGCATAAGATGTCATGGCAAGTCCATATCTGTATGAAGTGTCTCTGAAATTTTTTTCTTGCAGGATGTATGGTGAATCTGTGAGCTTTGTTTAGTTTTGTGCTTATTTTTTTAAGATGATCTGTTTAGTGCCAGAACTACTAGGTTACATGACAGGTGTTCCAAAAAGATCTTTCAGGTAGACTTAATGTTGGTACTGCTTTTATTAATTATCACACCGGTGCAACTAAACATGCTACTTCAGAAATGGAGAGTTGTAGCAAACTCCTAGAATAATTGTTGCTAAGAAACTCCCTGGTCTGGTGCGGCCTTCTGATTATTACCCCCTCTTGGTAATGCAGGTTGGCGGGGACGAGATATCAGAGAGAAGTCCCAAGGCCATCAAAAGGGACTTCAGGGCACTGGGGCGACTGGTTGAGGGATCAGGGGCGCAGGTGGTGTTTTCCTCCATCCCATCAGTGGCAGGGAACAGCACTGAAAGGGGCA
>Ga0065711_1003468_pt1 | contig 35521 bp, 17 predicted proteins | sample Hoacrofraction12_FD_59098 | JGI IMG/M metagenome (GOLD analysis project Ga0065711, IMG submission 59098) | Hoatzin crop microbial communities from Cojedes, Venezuela - Epithelial fraction 12 v2 (version 2) | ecosystem: Host-associated > Birds > Digestive system > Esophagus > Crop | place... | reverse complement strand
TCTCCAGAGAAGGAGACTCCACAACCTCCCTGGGCAGCCTGTTCCAGTGCTCCGTCACCCTCAGAGGGAAGAAGTTCTTCCTCATGTTCAGCTGGAACTTCCTGTGCCTCAGTTTGTGCCCGTTGCCCCTCGTCCTGTCACTGGGCATCACTGAAAAGAGTTTGGCTCCATCCTCCTGACACCCACCCTTACTTAGGTCTCTAAGTTTTCAGATGTTAGTGGTTTCTTTCTGTGATACCTGTATAGCTAATGCTGAGAGGGAGGCTGAACCACTCTTTTCCTTAGAGATGTATTTACATATATGTTACATATGTGTGTACTTTCTCACATATCTTCCGTAGTAGGTACTTATCCTGTAAATACCACCTTCAGTCCCCTCTATGAACTTTTCAGCTTTTGAAAGTTCATCACAGAGAAATTCAGAATAAATACTGAATTTTTAGGCACATGTATTTAGATGTTATGTTACTAGTTACTCAGCCTTGTTCCATCTGCCTATGCTGAATTCCTTTTGCTCTTTCCTGTTATGCTGTGAGGAAAAAAAACATTGCTTTAGCTGGAGTTAAACCTAACCTAAGTTGAATCAAGTCACAAGTAACAATGTCTAAGCAATTAAAAATCTTACTCTGATTTCAGTAAGTTTTTTAGCAGGCAGATAACAAGGGCGTAGTAGAGCGAATACATAGGCCCATAAATGCATAGCAGAGGTGTAAGGAAGCAGGCACAAGACAGTTTTGGATACTGAAAAGAGAATAGCCAGATTTACTTGCTAGAAATGCCTTTTGGGCGTTTTAAAAAACGAATAATGTTGTTCCTTCTAAAATAAATAGTTTGTTTTAATAGCTCTTTTGAATTAGCCATGCCAGGGGTTAATCACCAGTGTTATCACTTAAATCGTAATGTTCTCTGCTGGAGCTATGTCAGTTGCTGCTGATATAACTAAAGAATAGACCAGATATAGACATCTGACAACAATAGCTTGTAAATCTCGACAGTAATCTTTTAAGGTGTTTTAAAAGTTATACAGTCTTGTAAGAAATGGTAATTCTACTAATAATGTTGGAGTAACCTACCCAACTTTTTAGAATACATATTTTAAACAAACAAACAAAAAAAATTCTGCATGTTGTCCTCATCTAAAACAAACAAACAAAACAGTATGCTGGTTGGCTTTGTTTATTTTATGCTTGATGGCTTTTAAAATCTTCTTCAGTACTAACATTTTGGTTCATCCTATTATGGTCTTGCTCATGTTTTTCTTGAGTACCTTTGCAGATATCTGTGTAAGAGGTAAATTCATGTTTTTCTCTAATAATATATTCTTTATTTGCATAATATGGTATTTTGTAGATCTAAATCTAAATTCATGCATTTATTTACTTTAAATTTTTTTGGCAATTCTTCTAACAAACACATATTCTGTAGTGAATCTACTGGGAATTGCTACAAGAATGTAGTCATTCCCAGCTGAGTTCTGTACATTTAGTCTGTTATGAATATTCAGATTAGGCAGTAAATAAACACTGATGCAAAGTGGAAATTTGTTGCCTTTAAAAAGCTCATAAATATACTGTTGTGAGTTTAAGACTTCAGGCAATTTTTTCCTCTTACTGGAAAAAATAGGAAAGTGTTGGTAATCCTTAATATGAGTTTCTAGCAAGTAGAAGTATAATGAAGACAGATGCTTCATTATGGTATACCTTTTATAATTCAGTACCTTGCAACAATTGCTACTTGTTATGGTCTTCGTTTCATATCTCTGTTAATGAGACTTGCAGTGAGAAATTGAATACAGTTCTGTTATAGGCAATGAAAGAGAATTAGTTTGAAGTGTATGAAGTCACATTTGGTTTTGGTTTTGTTAACAGTTGGAGCTGAAAATGGACAAGAAGCAATTGAAAGCGGAGCTGTTTTTCTCTTTAAGACATTTCACAGGAAAGAGTGCGTTGGCCATGATGAGACAAAGGCGATCAAGCAGATGTTTGGGCCATTTCCATCATCATCTGCTACTGCAGCTTGTAATGCCACATGTCGGATTGCTTCTCACTTCACTGAAGAACAGCTTACAGCCCTCACACAGATGGCTGAAGAGCAAAATGGTGATAACAGAGTGTTCTTTGGTAAAAATATAGTGTTTTCATTTGACATGCATGATTTGGATCACTCTGAGGAGCTGCCTGTGAATGGTGAGGCCGACGCACAGAAAATTATAAGCTTAGATTATAACAAATTTCTGAATAACCAGCTGAATCACTTACAGAATTACTGTGATGAGAAATCTGAGCTCAAGTCTTTGGAAAAAGTAGATGATTCTTTTTTATGGTGTGAAGTTGGAAAATATCTGAATGAATCTCAAGGGGGTACCCCTGGAGGGCCAACAACAGAAGACCTCTGCTGTACGTTGTATGAGATGCTTGCTTCTACCAAAAGTGGCGATGAACTTCAAAATGAGGTACAGTAGCCTATTAACCATACTACATGTATTTGAATGCTGCACAAGTGTCAAACTATTTCATATTGGATTATGCTGACATACTTTATCCAAGCGTTGTCTATGCCTGTTTTTTTGGGTTTTTTTTTTGTCTTGAGAAAAATTACATGGTAGCATCTTAATTTACCAGGCAGATGGGTGCATCATGAATTTTATGCGAATAGTCTCCTTTCCCCCCGTAACAGACAGGCTGCTCAGCTTCTCCATGCTTGCTTTTTAAGCAGTAGCCAATTTAAGCTACGATGTAAAAGTGTGAGAACTTGCGAAGACAGACCAAACTTCACTTTCTTGGGCAGGTTCCATCTCTAGTTTCAGAGCTTTTTTGTTGCTGGAGGGAAAGTTGGAGGACTGCGCAGGTGATGCTACTTTGAGACTGTGTCATATCGCTTGTATTTCTTTCAGTAGGGAAAGGGGCAGGGTTTATTACAAGAAAGGCAGAGAAAGCTGGGGGGAAAGAGAACAGTTGCTCGGAAGCTGGAGCTGAAAGAGAAGCATAGTGGTAGAAAGAGGAAGAGCATGATTAAAGATTGGTGAAGAGGCTTTCAAGGCATGTGCAAGAGAGATGATTTGATTAATCTAGGCAAGAGAGAACTGGTTTTGAATGGGATTGGGGAAGAATTCCTGCAGTTTGCTAATTGCTGCTTCCTGTGCACTCTTCTGTTATGCTTACTTTATTTTTCCTAACTTGTCCTGTTTTCCTTCCCTGAAAACATCCAGTACTTAAATTCTCAAACTAACTTTTCAGAAAGACTTCAAATGTTGAAAATTTGCTACAGAAATACAGCTGATGGTAGCAATAGACAATCCTGTGAAAGACAGTGTAATGAAAATTTGCTGGAAATTCACCATTATAGTTGCAGATTTTATTCTTCTTAACAAAAATGTGAAGTGATAGGGAAGAGGACCCGAATATTTCATTTTGGATTTAGATAATTATGTATTGATGTCTGTCGCATAATTATATAGCTGCTGAAGTTGTATTCTTGTTTTGCTTGTTAGTCAGTAGACCACATTTTGTCTGTCCTTTGAGCTATTTTCTGCTTATGAATATTTTTTTTATAAATTTCTTCTAATTTGAGAACCTAAATATGCATATAAAGGGAAGCTGATCAAATATCTACTGCATTAAAATATATTTGAAAAATAATACTGTTATGCATGCCTGCAAACAGTTTCATATTTTGAGGGGTTGTATTGAGGGAAGAAACATGAAAACAGAAGACTGAACAGGTCTTGGAGATTGGATAAAGAAACTTGCATGTCAAATGAAACATAAAAAAAAGAGTACCTTCATTTGCCAGAAGGACCTGAAGTTTATTAATTGTACGGAGAGAAACGTTTCAGGGGTTTTTCTCTAGATCAGTGAAAGACTTTTCAGATGTAGCCACAGTGTATGCAGAAATAGTTCTATACTTCAGCATAATGCCTACTTAATGCCTAAATTTAATTTGTAAAATGTTAGAGGAAATTCTTGAAACCTTTCAGTTGAAGCAAAAAGAAATAACTTTATTTTTATTTTGCAACTTTACAATCATAATGGATTGCTGAATCAATTGGCAGAAACTTCAAGCTATCATTTTTTATGTAGATCATGATATAGACTTCCTTTCTTTTGGTTTTTGGAACAAAGACTTTCTGATGAATATCTCTTTTGATGGCTTTACAGGAGTTTTAATTTGATAATATGAAAAATTTGTTTACTCTGCTGCACATACCTTTCTGAGCATTATTTAGCAAGAGTAAATCCTTTCCTTTGTGTTACTAGAGAAAAAACAGGATTCTTTCCCTTGAGTGTCTGAAACCTGTATCTGATTTTGGATTTTTAAGAACTCTTAGTAATAAAAAAATAAAATTTCTTCCCATTCTCCTTATTTTGGCCCTAATGTTGCCTTTTCTTGGAGAAACCTTATTAATTCATTTTTCATTGCCTAGTGTGGGGATCAAGGAAGAAGTAAGACTAGTTTGGACCTGATCACCTTTTGTTAAAAGCTAGCTGGCATTTGTATTGTGCTTTCTCTAAGAGTAGTCATGACTTGAAAATTTCTTCTGGGCTTTGGATTTTACTATCACTTAGGGGTTTGTTTTTTGGGGTTTTTTGGGTTTTTTTATTACAGCAGTTTTGCTAGTAGCATCATTAAGAGCAGATGGTGCTTTTAAACTGAAGATAACCCATTTCTAGAACTAGGTCATAGACTTGCCATATGAGAAGGTATAACAAGTATGTGGTTGATCATGCATACCGAAAATCTTACATTAACTGGGGTGACGTGTACATGCTAGTGTCTATGCTCTACAAAATTATTTTTTTCTATATAAAGCAAAACCAAAAGAACTATTGATATGAAAGGATAATTCTTTGTAAATAAAAATCCACTTTAATATTTTAAAACAGTGGCTGTGTCTATCCTGTTTAAGAAGATACCACTGCCTGTTTATTATTAAACAAGAAAAGAACATGCTGGTGGTGAGGATATTGGCGAGTGGACTTTCTAAGACAATTTAATTTGATCCTTAAGCAAAGTTTTTTTAAGATTCCAGACCACATTAAGAATATGAGTGTTTTTAGATCATTTTAGAGGTGACATCCTGGTTTTTTTCGGTAGTGTAGGTATGTATAGGCACACATGTGTATGCTATTTAGGTTTTTATCTACTTAGTGAACTCTTCAAACAATTGAAATGAGCTTTGTTCTCCAGCAGTGTATAGCTTATGTTTAAAGTGGTTGGCAAGATAGAAGAAATACTTTGTTTTCAGTATTTAAGAACATTCCACACTTCCTTTGAGACACTTTGTTTATCTGGCATATCTCTGGTGACTCTTAATTAGAGGAAAATTGATTCTTACGCTTGGAGTGATATGGGAGTTATAACTTATTTTCTGAGTGCTTAGGACACGTGTTTTCATTGGGGACATAAAGTCTAGTAAAGCTAAATGACAGTTACTGGAGCATGCTTTTCACTGTATGTCAGATTTTGTTGATGAGTATGAAATGGTAATGATGCGGTAACAAGACCATTATTTAAAAACAGGAAGAAAAAGCTGATGGCAAACTACAGAGTTTTGCCCAATAACCCTCATGCTTTTTTATTGTTATTTTTTATTAATACTTAGTATGCAGTGCATTCCTCAATTCGAGTACACAGTTTTTACTGTGTGACGCTTTCAGAAGAAAGGCTTTAGGCATCTGAGAATGTTTTAGTATCTTTGCCACTGAACCCATACCAGGATAACTAGAAAAAAGGTGGAGGGGTTTAGTCCCGCTTTGGTTACACCATGCTGTTCTTAGGGTGTGTCTCTCTACTGTGAACTCTTGTCGTAGTTTATCTGCAAAAATTTTCTGGATGGTTTTTTTTTTTGGAGATACCTCTCTCTGTTTTTACACTAATGCAGAAGTGCATTATCCCTTTATCGTACCAAAACAGGAAGAAATTTCCTATAGAGGTAAAATAACTAGAGGAAAATAAGGAAGTGCAGTCAGAATTGTGTTAAGATCTTGTGCTGCATAGATTATGAAAGTTTGTGCAATTTACTCATCTCAGGCCGAGAAAAGACCTTTGCTCGGATAAAAATAAGAAACATTAGTGTCTTTCAGCATATTTAAGTGGCATTTCCCAGACAAAATCATGTTACATGCTGTATAGATGACTAGAAAAACACTAGGCTATGATGTGAAACAGCAGAGCTATTTCAAGAAAATTATGTTCTAAGTAGTAGTTTGCATGTTATATGTGTAGTACATATGTTTACTTATCACTATATGCGATACTTCTATTTGCCTATAAAATAAGACATAAGAAGTTTATTGCTTAGGCCTCTTTTGTCTGCGTTATAGTTATGACTATCTCCAGCTCTCTGCATTAAAAGGTAATGCATACACGTACTTGAACTATAGCATCTAGGGCTTCCATCAGTTAAATATAATCCAGCTGTATTGAAAACTTTCATAGTGGGAAACAAACATTCCTTTTTATTTTGTATATTTTGTATTCTAGAATATTTCTTTATTCATCATTCCTACCGAAAAAGTAAGATATGGCTTCTTCCTTATTGTCAGAAGCACCTGAGAACATTCAGGTAATGAAAAGTACATTAAGAGACCAAAAGGTAGCAGTGTGGAGTTTGAAGGTGTTGAATTCTTCCTTCAAGGGTAAAAACATTCCTTTCAAACCAAAGTAGACCTGAAATCAGAAAAGTACAAAAGTACAAGTTGTGGAATATAGGTTTTATATGATGGAGGAAAAAAAAAAAAAGGTCAAGAGTTGGGCAGCACCTCTTCCTGTATGTATTCCTTAATTGATCCATCCAGTAGTATACACATCATTAGAGCCAGAAGGTTACCACTTTATTACTGAAATTCAGTTCTTTTCATACGCATTTCAGGATGGAAGTTAATAGATTATTATGTTGTTTCATAAAGTAGGGGTTTTGTTTTTTTCTGTATGGTGTTTGTGTGTCTCTGAACGCTTGATGTAGCAACAGGCTTTTCAGCAGTTTTCCCCAGGCTCTGCCATGTGGAGTTCTGTTGTCTCTCAGGCTTCTGCCTGTAACTTTTCTTTGGCTGCCTTTGTCACTGGGGGCAATATAATGATTCTTTTTTTTTTCCGCTTGAGTTCATCTGCATTCTTTCTGTTGCCCTGTCCTAATCCTACCACAAATGTCTGCCAGTATGCTTTGATGGTCGAACCTGTAAATGCTCTTGGGATCAAGAACAAGGGGAACTTCACTAATTTGTGAATTCAACAGACTGGCAGGAAGCTCCTCTGTGTCTGCCACCAGCCTTTCTGCAAAAGAAGTACAGAAGAGTAAAGGAAAGCAAAATCCATTTAAACTTTCACAGAAGCTGGAAGGGACCTTTTCTATCAATGATATGACATTTTAAACTAAGGAGGACTCATTAATAAAAGAATGTGGGAAAGTTTGTCTCAACTTCTCCCCTCAAGACTGCTCCAGAGTCTTGTGGCTTGGGTGGTTAAAATAAACCCTTGTTATCCGCTTCTAGCTTTATATCAGGCCTGATTTTATGATCAATTTGCCTGTGCTGCAGTTGTCTTTTTTTTTTTAAAACCAATTTTAAAAATGAGCATCAAAGAACTGTGCTTGTAACGTTTTTCTAGATGATGCTATGCCTTTTCAACACTGTCTTTCCTTTCATTTCCCCTTCGGCAGTTCCTTGCCAACTTTTAATTTTTCTATTAACGTTCATCTTCATGAATTTAACAAGTCCTCATGTGGAAAATTGCAACATTTTAAATGAAGTCCATATGTGAGACAACTGCCATTTATTCATTTTCTAGATTAATGAAGTGTTAGACCAAGTGATGTATCATTACTAAGCCCATGCTACATTTATGCCGTTTTCCAGTTACCTGCATTTCTTTTTGATTTTTTCCAAAATACATTCCTTTGAACTCTTCTGTAATCATATTTATCATTTTCTTATCCACAGTGTTGTTGCACTTGTAGATGTATGCTCCTTGACCTACAGTTTCCTGTGTCAGTTTTTGAAGATTTACAAAAGATTATCTTACATTCAAGCTGTAAGAACAGTGAGCTCTCTGAATTTTGTTCCTAGCTTTGATGTGATCATTTTTATATCCATACTCCTTTCTCTTGGAAAAAAATTGAATTAAGTTTTAAAATTTAAATTAAGGTAACAGGTCAGTAATTAACACTCTTAATAATTAAGAGTCAAAATTTCCCCGTCAAAAGGGAAATTTGTGCTACAGTAAGAGGCTTGAATAGCAAAGTTGGCTGGTCTGTGGAACTCTGAATGGAAAACAGGCCTGGATACTTTCAAAGCAAAAGACACTAAAATTATTCCATGACGCAGCGATATGAGCCAATAAATAAAAGAAACACGTAGCAGGAGATGAGGGGGTTTCTGGGGGTTTGGGTTTTTTTTTTTTATTGTTTTTTTTTTTCCTCTGTAGTCATCTTTTAAGAAGTCTTTCCAATCTACTTAGTCAAATCTAGCATAGCATCACTGCCTTCTGGAAGCATGCGTGGTTCCTTAAAAGTAGGAATTTTTGCATATAAAACTCTTATTAAATGATGGATGCAGTTAAATAAGGAAAAGAAAAGCTATTCGCAGATTATAAAGCCTTCTCCTGAGTTAGAATAGTAGAATCATTAATGTTGGAAAAGACCTCTAAGATCATCAAGTCCAACTGTCAACCCATCACCACCATGGCTACTAAGTTAGACAAGCTTGGATTTCAGTGTGTTTTCTTGATACTTGAAAACTAAGTTGTATTTCTAAAACTGTGTATCCTTCAGCCTGCAGCGATGACCTTTTTTTAGAATTTCCTCGTGTCTGAACATAACGGACAGATTTGGCAATAGGAGTAGCAGCCTCACACTGCAGGTTGCAAGTCACAGGGCATGTCATTCACGGTAAACCAGGACTGGCCAGTGTTGTTTATTCTGTTCAAAATGGAAACTGTAGAGCTCAGGAGCCAACAGATAATATGTTTTCTCCCTAGCACTTTAGCTACAGTTCCTTTTTTTTCTCTTTTTTTTTTTTTTTCCATAAAGCTTTTTATAGTGTATCTTATGGATACTACAGAAAGTTGCATATTTTTTTTAGAGCATGGAAACCCTCTGTGGGTTTTTTTTTTTTAACATTAGCTGCTGAATTAATTTCCGATACCCATATTAATATTGGGTAGTACATTACTATAAACTGATGGATTGATAAAGGAGATAAGACATCTTAAATTTTCCTGGGTCATGTTCGCTGTTGTGTTTGGATTTTTTGAGGGGAAAACTCCACTTAGTGTTTCATAGTGCTGGAAGGAAAGGGTATTTTGTGAGGCTGGGGAAATACCACCTGCATCGATCATGATTATCTTTCAAAAAGATCCACAGTTCTTGGTTTGTTATCACTTACTTTATCTGATGATGTCCCCTCTTATTTGAGTAAAGCCCACCCCTCAAGTTGAAAATGGTGTAATTAAAAAATTGTGATACTGCATTTCACATGGTAGTCTGATCATGACAAAAGGTAGGTCTAGACTGAATTTGTTCAGTACTCGCCTCTTATTCTGGAGAATATGTTATCAATTAAATTTCTTTTAACTCTCTTGGTAATACTTTTTTATTGGTAGGTATATGTGTTTCATTTTGTTTTGAAAATGGAGAAGACAGCAAGCAGCACAGAGCAAAAGCTATGAAAACTATCTGTAGTTATTATGTAACTGTTAGGCTTTCTCAATTAATATCACACTCTTAGGCATTTTACTGCCCTGCTTTGAGCAGTGAGATGAACAAATAAAATCTGAAAGGTGTAGGGTAGTGTCCAGTATGGGCAATACTGGACTGAGTCCAGCAAAGGACCACAGAGATGGTGAAGGGACTGGAGCGTCTGGCATACAAGAAGAGGCTGAGAGTGGAGTGGGCCTTTTAAGTACTTATATTTTAACCTTATGTGTAACTTAATGAATTATGGTATACAGGAAATAGTCCTTGTGTTGCAAGTAATCTGAACTGGGTTTTAAAGTGACTTTTATTGCAGATGTGTTAAATCGATCTCCTAAATTAAGTGTCTATGAAAGTGGACATTTGTTGTTCAGAGAAAGCATTAATTTAGTTTCCTGTATTAAACAGGCATCTGTAATGGTCATTATTCTTGTAAGAGAAAATACATACAGTCTTAATTTACATGGCCAAATTTCTAATACCCTTTAAAAGCCTAACATTATTTATGTGAAGACTTAAATTTTTTTCAAGTGCAAGCTAAGACAAATGTAACATTGTGAAATGACACTGAAATACAGTTTAACAGAAAAGCATATTTTAGAGCTCATAATGCAAATCAGCTACAGAAGTATTTTTGAATTCCTACAGGTTGCTCACTACCTCAGGTAAGCGAATGAAAGAGCATATACAGCATTGCACAAAATCACATTACTGCAGAATAAGACTAAGCGAGTGTGTGTAGGTTTTGTTTTGTGCTAGTGACTTAGCATGCTGTTTGTCAGCAGCACACACTGCGGACTCTGTTCTCTGTATTTACTTCTTGCTCGTTGCATTCAAGAGTAGTCAGAACTTTAGTGTTACATTTTACAAATCAAAACTAGATGTTCTAGCTATTGATATCCAAAAATTTGATGACCTGAGAAACATTTAACTCTCATTTCTAAATCTGAATTCAGTTTAATAATTCTCAGGTCTGTATTGAGAGAGATTCCCTGAGCAGTGTGAATATGTCATTTATATTAAGAGCTCTGAACTCTTCACAGTTCACATGGTAATACTGACTGTGAAAAGTGCTTTGACATTTCATTTTTTGCAGACTTGTGTGGTGCTCAGGTGCTGGTTTTGAGATCATTCTTCTGACATACTGTGCAGGCTCCAAGAGAAATGTTTTAGAGAAACAGGCTGCATTATCTGTGCACGGTGCATTCGGCTCCGGCTCAGTATTTGACTAATGCTTTTGCTTGGCTCAGAGGGCAAGTGAAGCTTATTTGCATAAGCTGTGTAGCCATTCCCCAAGTTACAAGCTGACCTTCACTGTCAGAAAAGTGCAGTGTGCAGGTGTTAAAGTAAACGTGTACTTTTCTTTCCTTAAACAAAATACGCCGTGAAGCAACGGCTTTTTGCAGCTTTGTAGAATGCCGAATGCATTAGCTCCTCCAAATATCGAACATGAATGTGCTGCTACTGGAAACTCAGTTTTACTTGTCACTAGCTCGGCACACCAGTCTAATTGTGTGTGCTTCAGTGCTCCCAGAATGTTCTCTGTTGCCTGTCAAAGCCAAAGCTTGGGTTTTCTATATAAGCTGCAGCTCTGCTCTTCAGGCTTAAGACTCCCAGCTGCAGCTTTTCCAACTCATCTGAAGCAGAAGCAGAGGTGCTCTGAGAGCCCCAGCACAAGGCTGCCATTTTCCCTGCACGATTTTCATCAGACCATTATTAGGTGGAGAAAGACAGCTTTGGTGTCAAAGTGCAATTTGACAGAACTTGAGGCCAATAGAAGTAGTTTTTGTATATAGTCTTTAGAGAATGTAGTGGGAAATACTATTTGAAATACAATAAATAGAATAGTGTACTGAAGTGTAAGTAAACAGTACAGCTTGTTAGTGAATGAGAAAATTAAATTGGCCAGAAACTGAAGTCAGTGGTGAAATGGCTGATGTGATTGTCCAAAGTGAAAGAAGTAAGAAAATTGAATCTGTTTTGAAATAATAATTAAACGTGTAAGTGCAAAGATGAAATCCGTTGGATAAAATACTAGCATCATTAAAATCGGTTGGAGGTTTGTCCTTGATTTCCGAAGAGTTTTGTTTTTACTGCATGTCTTAGTCTGTGCTTATGTTTATAACTTATTTTAGAGATGATTTCTAAACTGTGTATATGTATAGCTGATATTTTACATGTACAGCCAGCGAAGGAACACCATTGTAAAATAGAATTGTACTGGTGTGTTTCTGTGTGGCTTGGGAAATTTTTGCCACTTAGAAAAGCTTCAATGTTATGTTGCCATTTCATTTTTATGAGACTTTCCCACAGAGGAACTGGATACCTGGTTACATGCTCACTGGTTAACTAATCTTTACTAATTTTAACTAGTTTAATGTAGTGAGTTTTACACTGATAATAAAATAGTCTTGAGCAACTGATACAAGCAGAAGTAGTAATAACCATGTAAAACATTTGGCAAAAACTGAATGCTTGTGTGAGCACAGCATGGTCATACTGCAACTTTTTTGTTCAAAATGGAAAATAGAGTTAGATTACATTATGGGCGTTTTGTCAGAAAAACTTTGACTCAACAGCTTGTTTTAGAGCATTAACTATTTTTTAATGAGCTATCGTATTTGTTACTTTGTTATTTATCATAAGAGACAACAAATGTTGTGAAACAGCTTTCAAAAATGCATTAATACAGGGAAAATGTATGATATTTGATGCCAAAACTGAGTGCCTCGAGTATATTTCTGTCATACTGCAGAAGTACTTCAGGCCTCTAAACTTTGCATGTTAATACCATGCTGGAGCTAGGCACAAACTCTGTGGAAAAGCAACAGAAGCATTCTATGCTTCTGCATATTTTATTACTATATATTATGTACAGTATAAATATAGTATATTATATAGATAGTTTTATGTTACTACTTTGTATTACTTGGCAATGTTTACTGAAACCCTAAGCTTGTGAAGATTAGGTTTGTGGAGGCTACATGTAAGAATAGCAAAAAATGGTGGTACTTTGTTATGTAGAAGTCATTATTAAACCTCTGTTTATTAATGTTAAGCTCGTTAAAGAGCAAAATAAAACTGTGGAAGTTAGTTGACTTGCAAGTGGGATTTTAGAATAAGGAGTCTACTGACTCTCCTTACTCAAAGTAATCAAATTAAACGTTAAATATCCTGACGTGCTAGGTAAACTGGCTTTTTTTTTTTTTGAAATATAGATGCTGAGAACAGAAATATGCATCCAGGTACATGGTTATTTAAATAAAAATGTAAAAAATACAACCAGAAAATATTTTGACTGAACATATTTCAAAAGCCTCAACATCAGTATGTTTATATCCTGTTGTAAAGACCTTAAAGACCTTCATTGTAAGCACTGTCAGATACTTTCAGTGTTACAACTAGATTTCGTAGCTGATCTGAAGTGGAGAATGTGTTAATATGGACTGCCTCTTGACAGGGAAAGCAGTTTCAGAAGCTGACTACATCATTACTATATATAGGAGGTGCTAACAAATAATTGGAAAAGGATTCACAGGAGGTCCATCATATAGAAGGTAACATGTGAAATAAAGCATGGAAAACTGAGGAAATGAAATATGAAAAAATAATTGCCAGTCTGGCTTCATGCGAAGAAGTAGCAGTAGTACAAACATATTTTGTGTGGGAGTAATGCATCAGCGGGCTGTGGCTTGCAGGAAAAGGCACTCAGGGAGAGGGAGGGGATAGCAATAGACTGGAAGCACAAAACAAACGTTTTGTAAATATTGGCTGTTCTTCATAGTGAGGAAAAATCTCCCCAAGAGTTTCAGTTAACTTTCAGATTTTAGGCAAGTTTGTTTCCAGTGCTAGCATAGCTTTTACAGTAACCGAGCAGTTTTCACTGTTATAAGAAATGTGCGTGAGAATCAACGCTCCGATCTGCACACAGAGCAGTTCTCTGCTCCTTCATTGAGATGTTCTTCGGGATGCTGTAAGTTACCTAATTGCTCTATTTGGACAGGAAATTTAGTTGCCTGTAAGGGCGTTAAGCAGACACTGAGAATCAGGAGTAGTTTATTATTATTTCAATAAATATTCAGTATCCATTTTTATGTAGGGCATAGCTAGACTACCAGTGCTTTTTAGTAATGGGAATTGTCACAGATTGTATTGGTATGTCCCTGTCCCTATTACATACTTTCTACTGTTGATACTGGTTTTTCATTATTACTGAACCACTGTTCATTTGGTATCTTTTTTTGCAATATTGAAAAAAGTCTGAAGTGATAGTTAATATGTTACCTAAAAACTGTATAAGGCACTTCTAAAGTTGTAAGTGTCTTCTTTTTGGTGACAGAAGGAAATTGAATAGTTATCTGACTTCCAGAAATGTTCACCTTTTGCTCTTGCAGAACTCTTCAACCAGCCCTACTAGTGGTTGTTGCTAATCTAGTAGTGATCGTAAAGTTAGCTATAATCTTAGGAAACCTATCTAGGATCCTTGTCTGAGTGTTTACAAATGGTTATGAATCCCAAATTTCAGTATCGTAGTTTAGAGGTTTGTTAGAAAGCATGGAAGAGCAATATCGAGTAGTTTTTCCAAGTATCTGGGACATAATAACGAACAGGAAGTGCTCATAGCCAGAGTGATTTCTTAATAGTTCACGTTTCTCCTACTTTCTGTTCTGTCATTATTTACTTATGTCCCCCTCAAGTCACTCCAGAATGTCAGCTCCGAAACTCTCTGAATTCAGTATGATTCCTCTCTTGTATGTGGACAATTTAGAAGACTTTTGCCAGGGAACTTTCCTGGGGACATACTGAATTTCTGTTGCCATTGTATTACTTTCATGTAACTGTTCATTAAAAGTTAATTTGTTAGGTTTGTCTATTGATAACCGTGACACACAAGTTTACTATAGGCAGTTGTTTGCATAGTAGAAAATAAACAAAGTTCAAGCTGTCCTTAGAAATTATTTCATGGTTAAAACCAAGAAAGAAGTGGGTTAGCTCATGTTGTGAGCCTCCTTTCAGAGAACAGTTTCAAAAAACTACTGTTTAACATCCATTTTTACTTACAACCAGCTAATCTAAATGTTCATTGCTATGTATATGCAGCACCACATGAAAACTTTGGATAAGATACTGTTTTGATGTAACTTAATCTGCATTTTTCTTAATGTGTTGTGCAATTATGTTGGCTTTTAGTTTTGTGTCTGTGTGTGCCCTTGCATCACAGATCTTTTCATGTCAAAGCAACTTATCTCCTAAAACATGTTTAGTTTTAAGCGTCAATGTGGCTCTTCCTTTTGTTCAGTACAAGGACTTTCTAGCCCTAACAAATTAACATATCACAAAGCTTATTCCCCATTACCTAGTTCGTAAAAGCAGTACCCATTATGAGAAAGTACAGGCATACATGGATCACCCCTGTGGTGTTTTATCTTTATCTTATCATCAAAGCTTCCAACTTGGCATGAGACTGGCTTTTCAAGCTCATATTATTCTCTTTATAATTTCATTAAAATTACAAAGAATTTTGTATTCAGACATACAAAGCTTGGGTCTCATTATTCTTGACCATGGAGCTTATCTGCTCCCCTTTCATATAGAGAAAATAATGCAGTTATTTTTTATACAGTTTTTTCCTTTTTTGAAGTTGTGGCCTTCTTTTTTTAACTCAGAAGTATACAGTTCTGTTGATGTCCAAGGACTGTTGAAACCCCAAGGATGATAGGAAACTTTGTCTTTTTGTGACAACAAAGCTGTGCTGTCTCCCTTCGTAAGAAACCAAATTGAATGGTGTTTGAGTGCTGGTTTTTGAGGACAGAACTTAAGGAATGATGAAAGAGCCACAGTGAGAGCCAAGAAATGCTAGGCTTCATCCTGGTGCGAAGAGCTGGTCGCTCTCCTTCCCGTCAGTAACTTTTCCTATTTCCTGTCAACTGCTTTACTTCAGTTTTGTACTGAGAGAAAACTTGTTGTGTCTTTCAGGTGGCATGAGGCTTGATCTATTCATGATAACTTCTGAAACTGCTTCGATATATCATTAAACTTAATGAGATCTTTTTCTAGAGCAAGCCAATCTGTAGCTGATAGAACTTTTGCCTTTTTATTTTCTTTGATGCCGAGTTCTTTTCACATCCCCATGGAGACGTAAGGAACTACAAGTTCTGCAAGAAGTGCAGTCAGCACCTGAAAGATTAAGGCTCACCCATTAATGAGGCACAAAATCACATTCCTCCAAATTGTTTTATGGAAGGCAGGAAGAGGGGGAGCCCCACAAAAAAAACTTCTAATACCCCACATCTGCTGCAGCTTTGCTGGCTGATGAAGAGATGGCATTGGGCCCACTGGTGTGCACTGACGTCACTGCGCACTGACATCACTGCGTGCTGATGCCGCTGCACTCATGCTGCAGCCACACGGAGGGTAGGAGCAGGAGGCACAGAGAGCTACCATTCCAGTCAGTCTCCTCTCCTGGCCCTTCGACGCCTCTGAACATTTCCATCTCTCTGTCGGATTGGAAGTTGCTAAAGAGGCTGAAAACTTGTTTGTGCATTTCTGGTGTGTGAACTACCAAAGTGATTTGGTAGGCCTTGTTTCCTTGGAAAGCTAGGCTAAAAGTTCATCTGTCCATAGCTGAAACCCTTTTGCTTCTTTTCTACACACACCTAAAATAACACAAAAAGCGATGTTTCAGGGAAAAACTTGTTTCCTTCTCCCCTGCCGGAATGTATGGCAAGCCAGGGTGTCGGCGCACACAGCCTGGGGATGGCCAACATGAGCAAAGGTCTGTTTCCCTGGGCAGCCTGCTCAGCCGGGCAGCCTTTCACGGAGGGTCTGAAAATTCTGACTTCACTATCCTAACGGCAATGAAACTAGCTTTCACTATTACAGTCCCTTGCTGCTCTTCATCATCCATGTCTATTGAGCAACATCAGCTAACTGCTTGGCTCTCTGGCGTTTTCTTGTACGTTGTCACTACACTTTAGGTTAGCAGAAGTGTTGGACCAAAGGCGAACGGCTCCATGCTCGGCCAAGTCCCGCTGCTGAAACGGTCGGGTTTGGGAATTGCTATCCTTTAAGAACATCTGCAGGTTTTTGTCTTTTGCAGAAAAGAATTCTGTGCCAACCACTGCCGTATTATAAGTATCTGAAATCATCAGCCCTAAAAAAATTGCTTTGGATGTTTGATTCTGATACAGAAACTTCCTCTATAAGTGTGTGATTCCTGATGGACAAAGTCAGAGTTTCTTACCCGTGTATCTGCTTTGCCATTTGCTCTCACTACAGAATGAAATAGGCCTCTGCTGTCTTCTGTTCAGTTTATGCCATCTCAGATTTTTTTAATTTTTTTTTTTTCTTTGGAAGAATTTGGTTTTGTATTGCTGCAATAGTGACGCAGGCATCTGTCTAGTACCTTTATGAATACTCATTCAGCAATTCCAATTTTTCCTGCTCCCAATGCTTAGAAAAGTGGCAAGTGCAGCAATTAGCTAATCTTAGGATTTTTTTCCTTCATAATTCATAAATAGCTGATCCCAGCATACTTCTAAAAGTAAATACTAGTTTAAAAAATCATGTAACAACAATTTTTTCTACACTTAAATAGGTCCTTAGGGCTTCCTTTTTAAAAGGCGTGTCGGTAGTCTGGTGTTTGTAGCTGGGTTTGACATTATTTCTAATTACCAAAGTCTTTAAGCTAAATAGGCTGGAGGAAGTTGCCTTGTGGCTGTATGTTTGAAATTTTCAAAATCAGTGCATCTGTTGAAGTTTCTAATTAGTGTTAAAACATTGATGATACTGGTGATCTCTCCAGTCTACTTACTTTCAATTAAAAATGCTGAGAAAAATTTGTTAAGGTGCTTTGTGGTTTTGTGCTTGTCTCTCTGTCAGTACGGTAGGCAGTTTTAGTATGGATTTGCACAAGGAGCTGAACAAAGCTTTCCAGCAAATATTTTAGAACTGTGCTGTGACAGATTATGCCATTTTTTTTAATGTAAGGATGCTGAAGAGGTACCTGTAATCAAAACTGATAGGAAATTAAATAGATAAGACAACTATTTTATGACTATTGAGGAATATTTGCATATGCCTTCAATCTGATAGTCTGTTTTTTTTAGTCTTATGACAACAGAAACAATTATCCGAAGTTGTTGTTTTTTTTTCCCCTGACACTGACTAATTTCAGTGTTTTAGCTTTAGATTTCAGTTTGATTTAGAAGAAGTCTTGATTAGTAGCTTTAGGCTGAATCTTCTGAGAAATCAGTTTTCATATTTTAATACTGATTTTGAAATTTTTTTGCTGTGATTCATTTATTTCTACTAGTGTGTAGTTGAGGTAAAATCGCATAGTGATCTGTGGATACAGAAGTAGAGGGTATGTCAATGTGCTGAGGAGAGAAGGTATTAAAAAGAATAATTGACTGAGTCTTTATTTGTGCACTGAACATATTACATTTGGACTAAAAATGTGTCCTGGGCTGAAGACCAGACTTCCAGCATTTCTTGTTGTGCTGCTAATGTAGTAATGAAAAAAAGCAACCAAAAGTTGAAAGTTGAGGAAGAATTTGTCATGAATGCATTATCTTTATGCAAATATCTTTCCCAAAGACAAAGTTTTATGAAAACTTTTCCATCAGCTTCCTTACTCAGCCGCCTTCTATCTTGTAAGTAAAATTGAAAGTTTTTGTTGAGGGAATTCATAGAATTTTGCTGCTTTTCTTTAATGTGCCTGTTTCTAACCTTTTATTTTGTTCATTATTTTCTTCTAATTGCTAGCTGAAAGTAAAATCCAAAAATTCAAAGCTAACTGATTTCACAGGCAGACCCTTAAGACCTGTCTGATGACAAGGAGTAACTTCTCATTTGTCTTCATGAAGCTGGCACTTGATTCCGCTGGAGGCTGCCTGAGAGCTAGGTGCTCTTTGTCCCGTGAAAATGTCTGCCCTTGAGCATGTCCTTCTGTCGTAGCTGATCCCAGTGGTTTCTGAGGTTGTGATATGAGAATCCTCCAGCCCCTGTACCAAGAAATGGCCATCAGAAATGCATCTTGCATACACATAGTTTATCATCAACTCCGCTTCAAAGAGCTCTAAGCGTCTGGCCACTGTGAGGCAGATGTAGTTAACCTGAGCTTGCTGAGACTCTGTGCGAGTCTGCTGGGTGGAAATGGTTCCTAGCATTGGAGGTTCATTTCTGTCTAGGTGGACTTAATGTGCTGGGCTGCATATTCAAAAATGCCAGGTTTGAAAAAGGAAAAGCAGATCTGAGAGCTGAATGACTTTTTCACACACCTAATATCTGGTTTTGATAACTGTGGTAAGAAATTGTGCTTTGTCTGGCTTGTCTTATTTTAATCAACCTGTAAGAAACATGAAAAAAAAAAAGATAATCTGATTTTTGTTTTTAAACCAAGTGTTCTTCTATAATCTGTTGATGTAACGGGTGGTGTTGGACCGTTACTTTTCAGTAGCACAGTAGTAAATAGCAGTCAGTGAATATATTACATCAGTGAAGTTTCTGCTGAATTTTCTTATGCAAAAACCCCCTGTGTCTTCAATGTCTATGTTTTTGTTACTGAAACTTTTAATCCATAGCTAATATGATTTTTTTCTGGCTGGTACTCTTTGGGTAGTATATCCAGAGAGCTTTTTCAGTAAGCCAGTAGCATAAGAAAAATGTCATATTTTGTCTGTAATTTTTGAAATGAAGCAATCATTGCAGTTACTGAAGAGCTACTAGAACAGGAGAAACTTGAGATCATGCTATGAAGATGATTATTCCACAGCTCTTTGAAAACTGGACCTTGTAAAGCAAAATCATCTGCAAACAAGCCACTAAGTGCAGGCATAGCAATTTATTGTGCAGGTGGTACTCTGTAACCTAGACCAACTGTTAGTCTGTGAAGGTAGAGAATACACAGAGGACAAGCACTGGTTGACTGAATTTGCATTTCTGTTTTATTTATTGCTGCAGAGCAGTACTTAGTACTAAGACCCAGGCAAGGTACAAGAACTGTTCTTAGTCTATTTTTGTTTGCATAGAAAAACCAAAATATTTTCTGAGGTTTATAGGATCCCTTCCCACCTCATAGAAGATGCAGAAATCAAGAAAATGCCCTTGTGATGGCAGATAGCTTATGATGTCAAAGTAATACAGTTTTGTACCTCATGTTTGAGGTCACACTAAGGACCTCGAAGGCTCCTTGTAAATTGTGCCTTATAGAACTGAGAAGTGAACATTAGCTATTTAAGATTCAGAGTAAAATCTTGTTTCAATCTTGAACTGCGAGTTCAACAACAAATATGTACTTTTAATGGCTGAACCTTACTTGAAAAAATTTACTGTGTCATGAATCTCATTGGGGTGCAGCTACTTGCTTGTTACCTGTACTGGCAGATAGACCGCTGCCTATCTGCAAGACTCCTGTCTGTCTCCTTACTTTTTCCATATAACTAGTGTATATTTAGTAGGAATTTTTAGCATATAGCATTTCTAATGCAATATGACACATCTTGTCCTTAGGTTCCTAAATTGATTACTCACTACACTTTCTTCCAGATATTAAGGCTATGCACATAGAATGAAATGTAAAAATCATTCAAACAAATATGAGTGACCATATATCACACTCATCTATGTCTTTATGGTCACTGAGTAGTAGCTGAGGTCATCTGGGACCTTTGTTACTGAAGGCAGTCAGGGTTGCATTTTGGGCACAATCTGTTACTGGCTTCAAGGAACGCAATAGTTTGGCTGGTATTCAAGAAACCACTGATTGACACGCAGGTTCTCCAACTGTTGTGCCCTGTCTAGTTTATCTCATTATAACTTAATAAAAAGACAGCTGTGAACATCCACCATATTCCTTTGCCTGCTCTCAGGGTCTTGGACATTGACTTTTCAGGACAGAATATATAATAATGTATCAAATCTGAAATGCTAGCACCTACTCTGAATACAGAATTATGCCCCTGTGCCACTTTCTGTGTCAGAACCCTCACAGATTTTTGCAAACAAGATTGCACGGATTTTTTTTCGTACCAGGCTGTCCTGAAATGGTCATGACCTGGGTAACTGTTGGTCTGAGTACCTGTTTTTTTGTTTTGGTTTTCGTTTGGTTTTTTTACATGCAGTGTTACACATGTTTAATGTTTTTCGGTCAGCCATGTGAAGTCATTAATAGCATTCAAGTTACAGGTTCAAGTGCCAGTAACGTGTCTACCATTCAAACCTGCACCATCTTTATTTCAAGCATAGATGTCCCTGTTGTCCCCTTTTTGGAATGAGCACTAGAGATGCCTGGTGGAAACTCAATATGTTAGAAATAACTATGATGCTAGGAAAGTGTTGAAACTATTTCCAAGTACTTCCTGTTACTCTGGTAGTTTCTTTATTAAAAGCTACTATTAGGCTGTCATCAAAGTGGTCCCCAGCCTTATTGGCCTTCTAAGATTCATTGCTTCTAGTTGGCAGTTGAATGCTAGAAATTTCATCCCATGGACTGCTGGGTTGGAGATGACCCTGCTAACTCCTAGGTTTGATTAACGGCAAGCATTTAATTTGGAATGAAACATCGTAATTAGACTCTTAAGCTATGTGAATTACCAGGAGTGCATAACGGTTTTTCAAATTACCGTTTCTTCTCTAGAAGAGAAAGCAACATGTTTAGAAGCAAAATGTTGTATCCAAAATTCTTTTCACAACAGCGTAAAACCTCTGAAGAAGTTCTCCCTTTCTGTAGTGAACATTAGGAGTTTCTGTGCAGTTTACGCTAGATATTTGTCCAAAGGAGCTGTGCAGCCCATTGGGGGTTAGTGCTTCATCACATGGAGAGGATTAAGAGTTGATAGGATTAACAACTTGCCTCGTAACTTTCTTAAGCTTTCCATTTTACATAAATTGTTACTTTGTTTTTCTTTCACTATTGTTTGTGGAGTTTGATTCTTCATGGGCATATTCTGCGGACTAGTACGGCAATCACCTTAAACACCATCATGAGGAATCCTATTCTGTGCGTTAGAAAATGTCACAGCATCCCATGACAAGTAATACGCTTGGGTTACGTAAATCAACATGTAAAGCAACTTTAGTAAGCAGTCTCTTCCGCATTGTGCCTCCAGCTGAACATCCCGGTATGAGACTGAACTGCGGCGGTCAGGACTACATCAGCATTTAGTGGGTACTGGAGGGTGCTTTACAGCTGGTTCAGCCACTGCAGCCTATGTTAATAACTTCAATTTATACTGTCAAAAAATGAAACTACTATAGGAGAATTATGTCCTGGCAAAAGAAGGCTGCTTTATTTCTTGGTCAGGTGTTTTCTGTGCTTTGGGGCTTCATTTTTCCTAGTAGGCATAAGGCAGTTCAACGCAATATTATCTTTCCCACTCTTTAATTTATACAGTCAACCTGTCACTATAAAGTATCAGTGCTTTCCAGTGTAAGATTGATAGCAGTAGTAAGGTGGTTACTTTGTACAAACTTTGGCCCAGGATTATTTGGGTAGTGTGGCTATTAATGTTAAACATGTAATTCTTACACTGGAAACAGTTTTTTTTTTTTAAGAAAGCTAATTTTGTGCTATTTTCGAAGAGGTCATATTCAGCGTTCACTTTATTGAAGCTGGATCTCAACAAGTTGTGTTTTTTTTCCAACTCATACTGGTTTTCATGAGTTACCATAGGATGCAGTTGCTGCTTAGGTCTTTAATGATGTCTGTTGTTATGGAAGTTCTGGTTTTTGTTGAATTTGTTGATTGCTTTGAAAATTAAGCTTAAAAACTCCAAAGGGTTTTTCTGAAATGGTAGAAAGGCATGTGAATGGACCCTGACATGTTTTTGGAAGTCTAAACAAATGAGAAGATAGAGAATTGCACTTTGAAACAGCGGCATTCTGTGGTAGTTTTTAATACCTTAGGTAGGAAGGAGTGGATTGCTTCTCTAATATGAACAAATCTGATGATTAATAACGTATTGGTTTTACAAGTCCTCAAGTTCAGTTATTTCTGCTCTTTGCACTCTTTTCTGCCATTGTCACCACTTATACCATCAGTGGTAGGTGGTGACAGATCTTGCTCTTTAACTTATTCTCCATCTCTCAGCACTTCTGATTCTGTCTTGGTTTAGCTCTCAATGATTGTTTTCCACCCATGACCTCTGACAGGCTTCTAATGGGTGTGGGAGACATCTTGTCAATAAGAATAGGTCATTGCTCTTGGTATTCTGTATTCTCTAGCTTTTTCCCCTCAGTCTTGACCAGTGAACTCGGACTGTCTCAGCTGTTTAAATTGTTCTGAACCCCCCCTTCCTTTTCAGACAGCAGCAAGATTACTTAGGTGATACAGACAGTTCTCAGACTGCTGGTAGCAGATGAATACCACACTCTGTCCACTGATCAAGAACGCAAAATGGAGTGACTCTTACCACATGAGCATTGCAGGGTCTGTCATGTGTAATACTGTGTGGGCTCGCTTGTCTTTGACTGTTAGGCTGTATGGAGAGCAGGATATGCAGTTCCACCTTGGTACTCTTCTTTTGAGCCCCTAGCTCACTGGGGATGGAGTAAGTGATACTGGTTTTACATCAGGACCTCTGACAATGAAGTAGAATGCATCATGTAACATTACTGCCTCTCTGTACAGCTCTGCTGTTCTAGTTGGTTGAAATAGTTTTGATATGGATGGTTTTTGTTTCAGTACATATTGAGAAAGCAGGAGTGGAAAAATATATTCATGTTCCAAAAAATGGTGTCATCTGTTTCCCCATCAAAACTCATCTTGTCTGATTGATGCTTATCTAGCTTGTTCTTAACAGCTTCCAGTGACAGAGATGCTTTGGAGTCCTTTTCAGAGCTGGAGGTCTGCATTGCATGTTTTAGGGCTAATCTGTTGTTTGCCATCTGGGAGCGATGGAGTGTGTGTGTTTGTTTTGGTTTTGGGAGAGTTTGGGGGACCAGGCAAGTCGGTTAATATTCAAGGATTGTCTCCTCCAAGCTCAGAAGTGATGCATCCCAACAAAGAGAAGTTGGGCAAAAATGCCAGGTGGCCTGCATGGATGAAGCAGGAGCCCCTGGACAAACTCAAGCACAAAAAGGAAGCCTACAGAGGGTGTAAGCAAGGACAGGTAGCCTGGGAGGAATGCAGAGAAGTTGTCCAAGCAGCCAGGGATCAGGTTAGGAAAGATAAAGCACTGATAGAATTAAATCTGGCCAGGGATGTCAAGGGTAACAAGAAAAACTTCTGTAGGTGTGTCACTGATAAAAGGAAGACTAGGAAAAATGTGGACCCTCTCTGGAAGGAAACAGGAGACCTGGTTAGGCAGGATATGGAGAAGGCTGAGGTACTCAATGACATTTTTGCTTCAGTCTTCACTGGCAAGTGCCCCAGCCACACCACCCAAGTCACAGATGGCAAAGGCAGGGACTGGGAGAACGAAGAACCACCCACTGCAGGAGAAGATCAGGTCCGAGACCATCTAAGGAACCAGAAGGTGCACAAGTCCATGGGACCTGATGAGGTGCATCCACGGGTCCTGAGGGATCTGGCAGATGAATTTGCTAAACCACTATCCATCATATTTGAGAGGTCGTGGCAGTCCAGTGCAGTTCCCACTGACTGGAAAAGTGGAAACATAACCCTCATTTTTAAAAGGAAGACCTGGACAACTACAAGGCCAGTCAGTCTCACCTCTTCCTGGCAAGATCATGGAGCAGATCCTCCTGGAAACTATGCTAAGGCACATGGAAAATCAGGAGGTGGTTGGTGACAGCTAACATGGCTTCACTACAGGCAAATCATGCCTGACAACCTTGGTGGCCTTCTGTGGTGGGGTTACTGGATTGGTGGATAAGGGAAGAACAACTGATGTTGTCTCCCTGGACTTGGGCCAAGTGTTTAACACTGTCCAGTACAACATCCTTGCCTCTAAATTGAAGAGACATGGGTTCTATAGATGGGCCACTCGGTGGATAAGAAATTGGCTGGATGGTCACACTCAAAGAGTTGCGGTCAATGCCTCGATGTCCAAGTGGAGAGCAGTAACAAGTGGTGTTCCTCAGGGGTCAGTGCAGGAACCAGTGCTGTTTGACATCTTTGTTGGCAACATCGACAGTGGGATTGAGTGCACCCTTGAGCAAGTTTGCCGATGACACCAGGCTGTGTGCTTTGGTCGACACACTGGATGAAAGGGATGCCACCCAGAGAGACCTGGACAGGCCAGAGAGGTGGGCCCATGTGAACCTCATGAAGTTCAACAAGGCCAAGTGCAAGGTCCTGCACATGGGTCAGGGCAATCCCAAGTGCAAATATAGGCTGGGCAGAGAATGGATTGAGAGCAGCCATGAGGAGAAGGACTTGGGTGTGTTGGTTGATGAGAAGCTCAATATGACTTGGCAGTGTATGCTCACAGCCCAGAAGGCCAACCGTATCCTGAGCTGCATCAGAAGAAGCATGGCCAGCAGGTGGAGGGAAGTGATTCTGCCACTCTACTCTGCTCTGGTAAGGCCCCACCTGGAGTGCTGCCTCCACCTCTGGAGCCCTCAGCACAGGAAGGACATGGACCTGTTGGATTGGAGCGGGTCCAGAGGAGGGCCACAAAAATGATCAGAGGGATGGAACACCTCTCCTATGAGGAAAGAGAGTTGGGGTTGTTCAGCCTGCAGAAGAGAGAGCTCCCGGGAGACCTTATAGCAGGCTTCCAGTACCTGAAGGGGGCCTACAGGAAAGCTGGGGAGGAGCTTTTTACAAGGGCCTGTAGTGACAGGTCAAGAGGTAATGGCTTTAAACTGAAGTAGGATAGATTTAGATTAGATACAAGTAAGAAATTCTTCACCATGAGTCTGGTGAGGCACTGGAACAGGCTGCCCAGAGAAGTTGTGGCTGCCCGCTCCCTGGCAGTGTTCAAGGCCAGGCTGGATGGAGCTCTGAGCAACCTGGTCTAGTGGAAGGTGTCCCTGCCCATGGCAGGCGGGCTGGAACTAGATTATCTTTAAAGTCTGTTCCAACCCAAACCATTGTGATTCTACGAACATGGTAAGTCTGAATATGCTTACGTTGCATGTGCTGCCTTGAGGAGAATCTAGCGTTTAAGCCCAGATCTGGTTGAATTGAAAGCATTTCATTTCCCTGTCTTGCTTGTATTCCACAGTCAACAGGATGTTAGCAAAGTTGAGGCAAACTTGTATTCAGTTCTTTATACAAGTAAGCTATTTCAAATACACTTCCTGTTGCTTTTGTAATTATTTTTCCCTCTCTGCCTTGAGCATAAACCCTTGGAAAATACCTGCTCCTCAAATTTACCAGTACCAATTTGCCACTTCCTTTTGAAATATAAAAACAAGGTCATCTTATATCTGTAGATAATATGAGTCAGAATGTGGCAGTAAAGTGACATTGAACAGCTATGCAAAAGACAAGAACTAATAATCATTATTAGTGGAGGCTGGATAAAAAGAAATCCATCATAGCTTGAGGTCCTTGACAGCAGAACTGACATGTAGCCAGCAGTTCCCTGTCCTGTATTTTTGTAGTTTGCTCCTTCTGAGTACAGAATTTTTCTGTTTGTCCGTTTATTGCATTCTTTTTTTTTTTTCCCCCAGACTGCTTCTCCAGTCTGTCATCGTTGGTTACTCTAAAGAAAGAAATAGATTTTATACATTTCAGAGCTGTTACTTCATGGTCTCTGCGAACTCTGCTATCACTGTACTAATTCGTACAAACCTTATGTTTTTCATAGAAACCCTGAGGGCCAGGAGTCACACTTGGTTTTCTTCTTTTTTTGTTTTTCGATGATGGCTTATATTAGGAAGTACAAAAGGGGGATCGTTGATCTGATGTCCTTGGCACTGTTCAAAATTTTGCAAATATGTGAAGAGGCAGCACAAAGTTATTTCGAGGTGTTCCCAGAAGGCAGTAGTCAGAGACAGCCACGGAAGAACTCTGTTAAGGTGTTGGCAAATTAAATACAGGGCAGTAAGAGACTTTTCTTTTTATAGTTAAAGCAGAAATACTTGAATCCTGCAGTGTCAAAGTCTTACTCTTTCAGGAAACATCACATCAAAGTACATCATAACTTTTATTCTCACCTGATACTGGAAGTTGTATGAATAATACTAGCAGTAAATTTGAAGAGTATGAAGGAGAAACTGCCCTGTTTTCCTTTTTGGAAGTTGAAAAAAACGACGGAGAAAAATTCTTTTAAGCAGTATTAGAAATCAACAATGGGTTCTGAGTAACTTAACGCTCTACTGTAATGCTTTGCTTTTTGACAAAATAATTCTGGATAAGATGGACAGGGATGTGCTTGTAATGTTGGGGGGGGGTCCTGTTAAAAACAGTATTGTGTGGAAAAGGAGACTTTAAATAGGGAATTGTTTTTATCTAACCTCTTACAAGAGAATTGTTTGAGTAAGTGAATCATTGGGCCAAAATAGTGCTTATTGGTATGGAATTCTGTTCTGGTGTACGTCACCTGCGTCATATGTTTGAATTGCACACACTCACACGCAGCGCGTTGTATGTGCAAGTAGTATAGACTGAAGCTGATAGTAGTGTCGTCTTAACTGTTGCTTCAAATTCCTGCTGTAGTCCATATCTGTGTTTGTTGTTTTTTTTTTTCCTTGCTTTATTGTAGGGTGTGACTGAAAATGCAGTAGGCTGTATCGCCTGTTCACTGGAATGGGAATAACTTCCTATTTATCTGACTTTTATGAGAAAGCATTGGTTCTCTTGATTTATGCGCTTAAATTGTGGAGGAATAAATTTGAAGCCTAGTTTATGTAAATAACCATGAAGACAGACACATAAAGTTTAGTCTTGAGAAGAGCGAAGTTTTATGCAAGAATATCTGAGAGAAATGTATTTTTACTTAATAGACAAAATTCACAGACTTCTAATATTTCTAGCTGAAAACTTCCTGTAATTTTCTCTTTTTGTAATAGAGAATCTGTCTGAATACTAGCAATGATACCTTTTGGGTTGAATTACTTGAACTTGAAGTTCTTTAACTGGTTTAAATATTGCGGTCCTATCTATAAATTTACATTAATTTGAACAATGACTTATGACTTTTTCTTCATAGTTATTTGAACTGCTAGGTCCTGAAGGTTTTGAACTCATAGAGAAACTCCTACAGAACAGATCTCTGATTCTGGAAAGATCTTTGACTTGTCCAAATGATAACCGGTTCCAGACTCTACAAGGTAAGCAACTAGAAAATTTTTATTCCACACCAGATAAAAAGTAGTTTTCTAACTGTTCAGTTACATTTCAAACTACAGTACTGTCTATGTGTATTTAAAAAGCAAGAAAAAAAAACCACCCAAAACAAAACAGAAAGGACAGAAAGGGGTATATTTATATGGGCTTAAACAAAGAAATCATGGTCTGGTTATACAGAGGAAACAAACAAGTGTTGCATATGTTTATTTAGTTTTCAGCTGACTACGGGCACATGTAATTTTGAAATGTGTTAACTGTTGCGCTGTATCTGTTCTAATGGATTACTCTGGAAATAAGTTGATCTTTAGTTGATCTTCATCTGCTTTCCTGCTTACTCTCTTCTGTACTATCGTCAAATGAAGGTCTTAGGGAGAAAAATCACAGTAGCAACCACTTCTGACAAAAAATAGTGAAGCTTAAACATGGATAAGTGAGAGGAAAAAAGGGTTTCAGGTTTTATACTGTGATTTTTGTTTTATGAGTTAAATTACCTGCACAGAGTAATTCCTTTAAAATCCATTTTACAAAGTACAATTTAAAAACAAGTGTTCTCAGTTTCCCCTCTGACAGGCATAAATCTGACTGTAAATAGGTTGCGACTTGGGATAAATTTTACATGGACATGGGATAAATTTTACGTGGACATAGCACCATGCAGCCCATTGCATGTTCACAGCGTACGGAGTTAGAAAAATGTGAATAAAACTAGTGATGGTGGACTTATGTATCCTCACGATAATTTTGACATACAAATAAACCCTTTTTAATATGTTTATCTTAAATGAAATGTTACATATGCAAATGTTTAGAAGTTCACCTCTTATTGTGCTGATGGTTAGGCTAAAGTCATCAGAACAACTGTTAGTTTTATCTGATATAATAATCAGATAATAAACAATTTAAGATACATTCAAAAATTTAAATTACATTCAACTATTACAGTTTTTCTCCAATGTGCAGATTTTAGTTACGCAAATATTTTCATCTCACTTAGCAGAAGTAGTATTTTGGAAGCTTTTATGAATTTGTTCTTCGTTATGCCATCAGTAAAATCTATCACAGTAATTTCTGCTGGAATGTGGAGAAAGAATATTTTCTATTTTGTGCTTTTGAGACAAGAATAAAGCCTTACTAATTGTATGTTTTTCTCACTGATGAAAGAATCCTTCTTTTGTTGTGGTAAAGAAGTCAGTGATATTTAAGTATCTTCTCTGAGATTGAAGATGCTCTGCCCCAAGTTCTGTTAATTAATTTTAATAAGGCTTTTTTCTTTTAAGTTGATTGAAATGGTAATTCTAATGGGGACTGAAGTTTTACCTTTCCATAATTGCATTTGGGGAAGGGACTAATTTGTGTCTGTGGAAATTTGGTCAACTTTCAGTAATTTGTGTCTTGAGAAAATAAGCACAAGTCAAGGAACTGTACGTGTACTGCTTTTTTGTAGCATGCTGTATTATTTGACTGTTTCTTACATAATTTACATCCACGACAGTAAAGGTGGTGGTTGTGTTTATCAGACAAATCAAGTCACAGTTCTTTGCCCTGAATTAAATTTAGTTAGGAAATTGCATCCATTGTTGTCTCCTTTTAATACGAGAGAGAGAGAGTTAAAGCTACAGGCGTGATGGTATTAATGGTATTAATGTGGACATTTTGACAGTTTTTTAGAATTTTTTCCATGCTGTTTAGCAAGTTATAGTCACCTTATCCAGTATGCATGCTGTGAGAGGTAGGAGTTTCACTGTTACTGTAGGGGAAAACTAAGTGGCACAAATTGTTCAAAACATCAGTCAAGTGGGTTTATTTGATTAAAAAAAGTTTTCAAGCTTTTGGCTTCGGAGTTTTGACTGTGAAAGTACGTGTGAAACATAATTGAATTAAATATATAATATTCAGTGAAATATACATAAACTAATAATCCGTTTGCAGAATTTTTAAAACAGAAGTTTAAAAACACTAACATAGTTAAAACCAAAACAGATCTCTCCACCACATTGCATATAAAAGACTTGGTTGAGTCTTTGATTTTGGCCAGTAATGACCTCTAATGGATGAATGTAACTGGGCTTTTTTGGGTTCCCTGCTCCCCTGGATTGTTTACTGTAATTGTTCTGTGGTTCTGATTCTTCTTGATTCAGACTGGTTGCTTTCCACATAAAGGGAAGGAGTCCTTGTGGTTGTATAGAATAGGATTTCTATTCTCAGTTGTTTAGGGAAATTATGTTGTGAGTACGCTTTCAATACAATCATGTTATCTAGTACATATACACCAATTGTTTTGTGAAGAGGCTCTTTAAAAAAAACTAGCCTGTTTAATCTGTTTTGAAACCATTCCACTCATCAGTGTATACATGTAAGAGGTGACATAAATGACATTTCCACTGTTGATGAAGTTATAAATACAGAAAAATGAAAAAAAGCCCTTGCTTTTGCTGCTAGCCCATCCTCTTGCTTTGGGATGAAGAATTTTTGTTTGCTTAACAGTGGTAACTTTAAACGTCCTACCTTCGGGACATGAGTTGGTACTTCTCTTTCATGAGACCAACTGCTGCATAGTCATCTAAGTAAAGCTAAACTGTTTTTGAACACACACACACACACACGCACCCCTCGCCACCCCCATAGAAGAAAATAAACCTCAAAAAACACACCTTTAGAAGAAAACTGGGAGAAAACAAAGATGGAATCCAGTACTTACAGACATACGTACCTGTTATTATATTGCAGAGCAGTGCAAGAAGTTTGTAGGAGAAAATGTTAAGCCCAATTATGGTTGTCAAGTTACAATTCAGTCTGAACAAGAAAAGCTGTTAATGAAACAGTATCGTCGGGAAGAAAAGCGAAATGCCAGAAAAGAGAAACAAGCTGGGGAAGATGGAGAAGTTTTTGGAGAAGGACTAATGAGCTTTGATCCCAAAGAGCTGCGGATGCAGAGGTAATAAATGCCGAAAGTTGAGAAATGCTTCTGTTGTAATTGCTACTTCAGCATATTGTAATAGTTTATTTTCTCTCAGCTTGCTTTGGTGATTGGGTGATTCCGACTTCAAGTCACATTTTGTTACAAGTGTAGGATGTTTTTTTAATATGAAAACCTAATTTTCAGGGAAAGAAAGCAGCGATCTGCTTAATGAGAATCTTCTTGATCTCATCAATGTACTCTGGAGATGCAGATTAGAGGGGTAGGCTGTCTTTCTTAGTTCCTGTACACACACTACTGCTTAAGATTTATGAAATCTGTGCTGAATCTACCTTTCTTTTTTTCCTCTTGAGTTCAATGGATCTATTTTCCATGTTGTCAGCTAAAGGTGGTGGGAGGAGTAGGGGAGAGAGAGGATAAGGAGCGAATAAGCTGTTGTATTTCATATTGAGACAAATGTGGTAGGACTGGTATTTAAGTCAGAATACATGTTGCTGTATTGCTTTAAAAGAGGCAAAACTGCATTTAGGAAAGCCTTGCATGTACTGGATTGCACTTTTGACTTTTATCTAAGCAGTGTGTTGTAAGGATTTGGTTCAACTGATGGCAGAGAATAACACTAAAATTCCTTTGTTGATTATTTTATGCGATGTTTTTTCCTTAAGTTTCCACAGTTCTTGCTCTGACTTTAATATACTACATTCAGTTTTTGTGATGGCTGCCTAAAATGGGCAGATTCATTGCAGTTACTTTTCTGCTCACAGAGAACTAGCACTTTTGAATGCTCGAAGTATGCCGGTCCTAGGTAGACAGAAAGAGATGGACTTTGAAAAAATTCATTATCCGCATGTTTATGATTCCCGAGCTGAAGCTATGAAAACATCAGCGTTCATTGGGGGTGCAAAGGTACGTGTTTGGTACATGACCCGTCTTGAACAGTACATCTTTTCCAGCGAATTATGTGCAGCAGGGTTCCCTTTGTTCTCTTAGAGATTCTCGTCATCAGAGTCCAACGTATGAAGCAGTGCTTCTTTGCAGAGGCTTTTAGGCACTTTCATATATTCTGGTTTTATTCTGGCTCGAGAAGAAATAATCTCATTCTCAAGTAACGTATTTGGTTTTATTTCGAGAGTCACTTAAATCATTAAAATACTATTTTAGTCTTTTGGAAGCTGTTGAATTGACTTTAATGAAACGAATGCTTTATGAAATTCTAGACTTCATAGCTTTTGAAATTTAGTAAAATGGAGTTATTTTTTTTGTCTTTTGGGGACCATTTTCTGAGTAGTAAAACTGACTATTTTCCATTTTGGGGTTCAGTGCTATCTATAAAATGAATCAGTGAGAAATGTTTTTATTCTTGATTCATTTTTTGAAGGAAAGTGATAAACCGTTCTTTGAAGGGGGTTATACGTGATGACTCTTTCTGTTTTCTCATGTTCAAGTAATTTTTCTGTAATACTGTTTTAGGTGTTCTTACCAGAGGCAGTTCAGAGAGAAAACAATAAAATGTATGAAGAGGTGAAGATCCCCCATAGTGAACCAATGCCTATCGGTATTGAAGAGAAAATTGTTTATGTTAAAGATTTAGATGAGGTGAGTAAACCATTTCAAAGATATTAAATTAGTTTTTACTTTGCATTACAAAAATTTAACTGAAGAAGATTACCAATTAATGCTGTGATTTGTGATGTGTAAATGCAGCTGTTTAGTTTCTTTGCTACTGATTTTGAGAATATTGGTTTGGGGGATGTAGTTCAGTGATATAATCCGTTCCATGATGACTCAGGTTCAAGAAACTCCTGCTCTAAACTTGTTCATGAGTTGCAATTCTCAATTCCTTTGGCATTACCTGTTCAGCTGTTCATGGTTTTGAGCTGTGATCTGGATCACTAAAATGAAAAGAAAAGATTATGGCAATTCTGTTCTGTTTCTGGAGACCACATGGAGAAATGAACCCAGGCTTCTGTACCTTGACTTGCGCAGATTGGCTTGTGACTGCACAGCACTATTTTGCGGTCCAGGACACTACTTTTATAGTACATTGCAGTTGTGGGGGGACTGAGTTATGGAGTTACAGACTGCATGGAGTGCAAAACCTTCTGGAATAGTGCTTCTTTAAGCAGAAGGAGGCAAATCTTTGTGAGCAAAACTTTGATAATAGAAAATAGAGGGCAGGGGGGAAAAATGCCAGCAAAACAAACATAAACATTTAAAGTTTTATTGATTTAAACATGCAAAAGCTGAGGTAAGGGAACTAAACTTGTGGTTAGAATTTACAGTCTAGAACTTGCAGTAGTCCATCACGTGTACCTGCTCACTCATTGTATATGTCAAATCTATTGATGAATGGAAGATTTGATATTGATTTCAAAAGGGACATAAAGAGCAAGCTATATGTGCATATGAAGAAAGCTTTGTGTTGCTAGTTCTTCAGCAGCATACATCATGGAAAAATGTTTCCTACTTGGGAAAACAGGAAATGAGAATATAAATCTAATACAATTACCCAGAGCACTTTATTGGAATTCTGACTAAAGATTATGACTTGCATAAAGATTTAACTGTTTTTAAACAGAAGAAAGTTTAATTTTAGAATTTGAATCTATTCTTTTCTGCTTGGGTGACAGTACGTAATGTCATGTTTGTGAAGTGACTGACAGCTTGACTAGATAGAAAAGTTGAGTCACTGCAGCTGTAAAATGCAGCATTTTATATGACAATTTTCAGCCTGACAGCTTTTAGCAATGAAATGTCTTTCTCCTAAACTAAATACTACCTATTAGTCTGTAAAGTTTTTGCAAGTAGTACCAATATTTGAAGAGACAATAACCTGCTTTCAACAGAAATATAAATATCCAAAAGAAATGGTTTGCAGATTTTCACACATATAATGTTGAAAATAAATTATACAAAATGCATCAGCCATAGAGATTTCACAAATAATTCATCTCCTTTGTAGGTTTGTGTATACTTTTCAGTTTTACAGTGCAATTCTGAAATAGAAACAATTTTCTTCAGAACTTTACTCTTCCATACATTTCCTATTACAAGACATGAAATAGGAGTTTCAACAGCAGTTACAATTTTGAATGTTTGAATACTTATGTATTTAGTTCCCATCACAGCTTTGATATCAGATTGCAACAAAAGATAACAAATTTATAAATAGCTGATCCAACTGTAGGGCTTGTCAGTTTCCCATTTGAGGAGTGAGACTGATAGGTTTGAATCTTGTTGAACAGCGCCTGTTTTTCAATAAGGTAAAGAGGCTGAAATTGCCAGTGTGTGTGCTGCTGAAGATGTACCTGGTCAAGAAGTAAGTATCTTGGTTAGGGCAAAATTTCTTTTTCCTTCTCTGTATGGCCATTATAGATCTCCAAGCTCATGAAATCTTGGTTGATGCTTAAAATGTTTGTGGAAAAGACTCGAGTCAATTTAGATGGCAAGCAGTTTTTCTGTCAACATAGTTTATTCTTTTTTGGTGTACTAGTGTAAGCAAAGCAGCAAAATAAAGTTTTTTAGCTTTATCCCTGGCATATTATATAGGTGCTTAAAAGATAGCTCTTTTACATCTCTGTATAGATACGTTTGCAAGATTATCTAAAATATAGACAGATGGGCAAGAAGGAAGTGACAGTAAATGTAACTGTAGACAGTTCATAGCGGCATGTAAAGGTAACGAGAGGAAGTTGAGAGTTTTGCTACTATTGACTATTACAAGATGCCATTAGTTTGTAGGGTTTTGAAGTAAGACATTGAGTTGGTCTAAACATATAGATTAAGGTACTTGTGTTTCTATACTACATATAGATTAAGATTCTGTGTAACAAGTCAACATGCAACTCATAATAAAGGTTCCTATGAAAAAAAGCTCAGAACAACCAAGCTCTCTGTTGTTGTTCTTACAAGGGTATTTATCACACAGCTTTCCAAGCCCTTGCTGTTTTAAAACCATCGGGACTTCTCCCTATAAGTGATAAAGATTCTTCTTCCTTTGAGTTTATTTGTTTAGTTTTCATCTGTTCTCCATTTTACCACTCCCATTTCTGTTACACTTGGTTGAGTTTCTTGCCTTGCCAAGTGCCAGCTCTGGCTGTGTTTCCCTGCCTCGGGTGCTAATACTTGTTAGACCCAGCAGTCAAAGAAACAAATACTTTGGGTTTTCTAAGATATCCCTCTTTGTAAAATCATATTATCACATCCAGAAAATAAATCATTTTTCTACTCTCCAATAACAGTTTAGCTGACTTATTTTCAGGCTTTAAGTTCTCAGTTGACACAGAGCCACTGCAAGGAGGAGGAGGAGAAGGAGGTGGGGCAGGTTGGAGCCCTTGGCGCTCAGCACAGTTGGGTATGGGAGTCCTCCCTGAGCTCTTAAAGCTGTGGGGTGCCCGCCTCCTGGGGAGAGGCGTAAGCTGCTGGTAGCCTCTCTGGAGCTGCTTTGTCTACACAGTAACGATAAGAGATGGTGATCCCTTTTATTTGCTATGTATGTTCTTGGTAATAATAGGCTCTCTTCTGTAAGGTCCAGCTTTCTTTAGCTTGCTGTCACAAGCTGTGACCAGATGACAAAAGTAAAAACGGGTTTGCACTACGGCAGACTTTGACCGTTGGATCTGAACATGTGCCCTCTTTGAAACTTGAGAAACATCTGTGGGACATATAGGTCATTGCTTCAGGTACAGAGTACAGCAATGTTTGTACAGTT
>Ga0065711_1029605_pt1 | contig 35523 bp, 22 predicted proteins | sample Hoacrofraction12_FD_59098 | JGI IMG/M metagenome (GOLD analysis project Ga0065711, IMG submission 59098) | Hoatzin crop microbial communities from Cojedes, Venezuela - Epithelial fraction 12 v2 (version 2) | ecosystem: Host-associated > Birds > Digestive system > Esophagus > Crop | place... | reverse complement strand
TCAAGACCCGCCTGGACAAGGTCCTGTGCAGCCTGCTGTAGGTGACCCTGCTTCGGCAGGGGCTTGGACTGGGTGACCCACAGAGGTCCCTTCCAACCCCGAACATTCTGTGATTCTGTGATTCAGAATGGTGCCAATGCCCTAGAAATATGCATGATCATGGACAGAAGCGTAAAAACAGCCTAACTGCTTTTAAAAGCAATTTAGATCGTAATGCGGCAGTGAGTTCAGGTGGAAAACGTACTTTAGCCAGAATATCAGTGCCTGCATTTGCACTGCTGAAAACCACTGACTGAAGATCCCAGAAAGTCACACGAGGAGAGGATTTAGGACTGGGACAAGTGCAGAAGTGTTCTGTCCCGGCTTACCACTGTGATTAGAGAGGGTCAGAACACTCTGTACGCAGGAAATGCGTATCTTAAACACAGGGTTAAAGCTGAAGATTTCATCAACGTTTATCTGAAACACCAGGTTTTAAGGATTTTTAAGGATGAAGCAAAACGCCCAGGAGCAGGAGAAATACTTTTTTCTTGCTTCTTAGACAAACTTACGATCCGCGGGAACTTGCTTCTGCCTCTGGGCATCTCGCGCCACGCTGCCGCCGCTGTCGCTGGAGGTGCTGCTTTGGCGGCTGATGGTTGTTGGCGCTTTGGGGACGGGAACTGGGATCGGTGCCGGTGTGCTTGGAGGGAGCGGGACAGCCACGGGGACAGGAGCAGGCGTGGGAGGCGGGGAAGGAGTAGCAGGAACCGGATCGGGTTGTTTCACAACGTAGTCCGTCTTCTGTTTCTGAAAAGACGCAGAGAGACTTGGTTTGACAACCAGACTTGGACAAGACGTCGGGAAAACTCAGGTTTCTGCAGATGATGCTGGGACGCTTTCCACCAGCTGATTTCGCTTATTGCACACAGACATCTTACTTGCCAGACACAGTTCCAAAATCTGGTTTGGCATCAGTGTTTGGCACCCGTCTCGCTCTCTGTCGGACACAGCGTTCACAGCAATGGCATCATCTGAAACACATTTCTTTCTTTCAAACAGATGAGTTTTATAAATGAAACTTGTTTTTATCTGCCAAACTTCTGTTACCTGGCACTTCTGAACAGCTTCCAAACTTTTTGCATTGTTGGGGTTTATCAGTATAAAAACATATATTTCAGAGATGTTATGTAAAATACAGTGAAAAACGAACACATCCAGCCACATCTAGGCCTGACTAACGGTTTGACTTACAAACATCACTGAGGCTGGGATAGCATACTGTTTCTTGAAATGCAGACACTGTTTAAGAGGTTCCTGCTCCTCCTACCCATGCAATTGTGCCATTTCAACTATTTGTGTGATCGCTACATGCCACCTCAATGCAACAATCTAACTAATAATCACCAAAACAAACACTTCACAATTCTTGGAATATGGCTATTGCTTTTTTCCCCCCACTTTAGGCAATGTTCTAACAACATGCAAATTATCTTTCTACTAATAACTAACTGGCAGATGTCTCAAGAATAATTTTGGGGAATGATTTCTTTTCTCCTTCTTTGCTTTTAGAGTGTCACCAGTTATGGGAAGAGGCACATATTTTCCCAAAGCAATCCCAGTGGCAGACAAGCCAAGAAGCTTAGACGCAACTTATGCTCCCTTTTTCTTTCAAATAGTTCAAACTCCCCATCTCACTGTTTTAACACTGCTCCCTCTCTGCAGTTTTGGACTAACACGGCTTGAAAGTCCAATATTAAAGTTTGTTTGCTCAATAGGGATGCCTCATTTCTTAGTTATGAGAAGTCTGCTTACTTCAGTATGAAAATAGATGAGTACATTCCCCAGATTCATCGCTCCTTCCTGAAATACCCTTCCCTATCTCCTTGGAGGCAGAGGGTTTATGGCAGATAAACCAGGGAAATATTTGTAGGAGCTGTATGTTAGAATCTGGGCAGCACATCACTGCCCTGATAACAATGAAACTTTCATTAAATGTCAGCAGCTGTCCTGATACAGGAATCCCCAACTTGTCAAGTCTAACTGATGGACAAGGCATTTTGTAGTGAATGTAAACTGGGAACATTACAGCTAAGCTATGCTGAATTACACCAGCAAAAAGTTTATCTTTTTCACGTAACTTGTAGTAGGCAGCTACTGAAGCAAACATAGTTATACAATACATTCCCCGTTAAACCTTTTTGTTGGTTTTTTTTTTCCCTTAGCATTTAGTTCTTCAAAGGCATTCATCTCAATCATTTTCTATTCACCTTGTGCAGTGCATTGTGGGGAGATTAAAAAAATCATATGATTGACTTTTCTGTATTCTAGTACTTCAATGTTAAGACAATAAATGCTTTTTTTAAATGCCATGTGTCAAGAAAAGTGAAAAGAGAACAAGCAGAATAATGTACATTTAAGAAATCTGTCCTTTGGTGGAAAGAGAGTGCCCTATTAGGTGTATAGTAAATATACCATCATTTAGGATATATAGATGTACTATGGTATATCCAACATCTTAATGAATTAAAAAAATTTTTCAGATTTTGAAATGTTCTAATGATATTCAGATATTTTTTTAATCTCAATCACAGATTCCAATTGCTAGATTGTTATCCCCACAACGTACCCTCATGTGTGCCCCTACCTTTTTGAAGAACATGCAAGGAAAAAGCAGTGCTCTTTTTATGGTAGAGAGGATTCATTACAAACCAACTCATCAACTGCACATCACCACAATCATAATCCAGAAAAGGTGATAGCTAAACACTACACGTAGCTCTCAATGGATGCTACTCATGTAGTTTCAAAAACATGTTGTACTGCAATCAGAAGCCTCATCAAAGTGACTTGCTGGAGTGAAAATAAAAATTAAACTGGAAGCATCACTCCAATTCTAAATTTAAAGATGAAACCACATTGAAATACACTTCACGTTTGGTTGAACAATGCCCAAAAGCCAATTAAACTTTTGAATCACATTTCACTTTCTTTTTTAACACTTCTTTTTTTTAACTCCAGATCTTTTGAGGGCATCCATACATTCATCCCATCACTTCTATTCATTGCTACAAAGAAAACAAGCATGCACTATGGAATTTGGGGACTACACAGTCCAAAAGAGTCATTTTTGAGGTTCAATATCAGAAGAGTAATTTTGTTACCTCTGAAAGCTCTCCCAGCAATTGCTGTGAGGGAAGTGGAGTCAATCACATCAAACAGTATTGTTAGAAAAGTAAAAGGTAACTGCTTCACACATCACTGCTGAAATTTCATGCACATTAGCAATTTAAAACAAAGGAACATCAGTGCTAAGAATTACCTCTTTTTACTCACTAAGCAACTCACATAGCGAGTTATTCTTCTCTTTTTTTGAATAAAGAGTGGAGTGTTGGTTACAAAACATACATATGTGACACCATATAAGCAATGGGCTCTTTTCAAAGCACCTACCCAGACAGAAGATTTAATAAAAAACAAAATCCAAACAAAAAGCTGACAATGGATCATAAGGTGAATGTAGAGAACACTTGCAACTGTAGAACAGTAAGACTTTAAGTCATGGCAGGTATTAATAAAGGAACTTCTTTATTTTAGCTTAAGAAATGTTGGCTAGCTTAGAAAATGAAGTGAAGGTCACTGCTGACAGACATACTCACTAATTTTCTGACAGCCACAAGAACAATGAACAATTCTGGGCTTATTTTTTCCTTCTTTCTCTTTTTTTTTTTTTTTTTTGAGAATAAACTGGAAATTCTCAACTCATGTAAATTGGAACAAATCCTTTAAATTATTTGGAACAGTGATGATACACACACATTGAAAATCTGGATATATCAGAATTGCTTGCTGAGACTAGACATTTTTCCTTGTTTTTTGTCAGAAAAGTCTTTGTTTTCAGAGGAAAAAATGGAGGTCCCAAAGCTCTTTTTCAATACACTACAGGCTGCATCTTGTCAAAAACCAAGATTCTGTAGGATCTGATCTATTTAATAAGTTTGAGTAAAAGTGCTAATGGTATCAATCCTAATTCTTGATCATTGTAAAAAAACAAACAAACTGGGAACAACATATTCTCAAGTACATTTTGGCACCAAAAAAGGGAAGATGTGTATTCAAACTATGACAAATACAGACTTAGCATTAAAGAGGCAATGGATACAACCATAACTAGCATTAGTGCTGGGAAATGCTCTCATTAAGCTAACACAGGCACGGAGCTTCCCGTTTACTCTCTTTCTGAACATTTTCGTGCCACGTTCCTATTTGCACAGTGACAGGAGTTCACCAAGAGGGCTGCAGAGCATTCGGCCTCTGTTTTGTCAACAGCAATGTGGTTTGGATTTATTCCTGAGACTCATTTTAAGAGAGAAGAGAGAACCAAGTACTTGTCGTCATCCAAAAGGGACAATGAATTACCCAAGACTGGAAGAGCAAATTTCAAGCAAGGTTTTTGGCGAGAGTTTCCTTCGGTGGGCTCAGCTATTACACAGAGTCTACAGCTGCCTACTAAAATCCCACTACAAGTTACCTAACTAGCTCTTTGCAGGGTGTAAAGAATTTATGGTTTTATTTGATCTACAGACTCACCTTGCTAGAATCTTTTGATAAAGCAAGAAGTACGTTAGGATGGAAGAAGAAGAAATTTACAGAATTTAGTTATTCAAATTGGTATAAACTAGGATTAGTCCCTGTTTCATAAAAAAGAAAAAATTACGGGCAAACCGGGAACTTTTAATTTCTATCATTAATAAAATCCTTTTTACAACTGTTCAGTACATTGTTGTACAATAAGTGGCATACCATAATTTGGGATTGGTTCAGCATTGAATTGGGCATGAAACAACTTTTTTTATTTTAAGCCGTCACCAAATCTTGATCTGGTGGCAACTTTAAAGAGTATTTGATACGAAACGAGGTAAAAGAGATACTGGCTCTTGGTCAAAAATTATGACATTTCTTTGGCCACTGCAAAATGAACGCCAGGCAACTACATCTCTTCTTTATCAAACACTTCATGACCTGCAGGAAAGATACTAGCTGGCAAAAGATGAGTATGACACTGTGACACTAACTTGGAGCACAAATGTGGTGCTTGAGGGAAAACAACTTCCCACAGAGATATTTCAAGTGAGCTGCTAAACAAAGAGATGTGAAAGAAAGGTTTGGATGGTAGATCACCCAGAAATGCAAAGGACACTTGTCCCAAGTGAGGTGGAGACTTTTGGTGTTTACATACCATAAACACACCTTTTGGATATACTGTCACGCTTCTGTGGGCAGTCATGTTTTTTAAAATAAGACATTTAGTCTTTGTGCCTCAGGATTTCATACATATCACTGATAATATAATTGTCTCACCTCACAAAGGGTGTCATGAGATTAATTAACACGCCCACCAAGACACGCACTTCTATCCTGATTACGTTTCTCAAATTTGTTTTTCAAGAGCATTAAAAAAAGTTAATAAAATGCACAGTAAATAGGAAATATTATGATTAATTATTTTCTAGGTTCCCCAGCACTACTTGTACAAAAGAAGAAGTAAGAGTGCTTGGAAAACTGTTTATGTTCATACATAATGGGATGGTGAAGTGCCACTGTTGGTTCACAATAAAAAGACAGACTAAACGACCAACACCACAGGAAACTCTGACAAACAATAATTAACGTTAGTGGAAAACATAAACAATCAGCAAAATGCACACGTACAAAAATGTATCAAATGTGCAAATGTATAATGGATAAATGTAGAAAAGTACCAAACAGGCAAAACCACTTTTTTTTCTGGAACTAATTCAGCTGACCAGAAGCAAGACAATGTTACATCCTCTGACTCACAAAGATCATGAAATAACTAGGATATTGCTTGCAATGTTCCTGCAAGTATCACTTTAGACAATTCAGTGCTTTCAAGCAACTATCTGGGACCTGGATCCTGAGACGGATTGAGAGAAAAATCAGGGTCTAACCTAGTGTGTGGACTCAGAGGTCACTAGGGGAGGGAACAGAGCCAGAGTAAAATAAACTTTGCAGCTCTGAGAATAATTGTGATAGTGAGGCATTCCTCTCCCTGAGAAAGGGTGTTCATTCGCAGAATAACTGAACAAAAAAATGTTCTCTTTAAATGGAATCCTGGATCCTTCCTAGTAACCTGGAAACATCCTTTGGTCAGCTGTGCTTTGCAGGCCATTAGCCTGTAAAGAAACACGCTAACCTTGTACCTTACGCTCCTCTGCGGCTCGCCGCAGCAGACAGGCTCCTTTGAAAGCAGCCTGTCAGAAACCAGAGATGACTGAGGAGACCAGTAAAAGCTGCACAGCACCAGGCGCTGAGCCGGCTCGTGTTTGGGCTCTGGCAAAGGCGCTGATAGGAACCGCTTCAATTTCCTGCTCTGCCCATGAGTTCTCCGGTTTGACCTTGGGCAAGGCAGTCATCCCTTCGACAACTCATTTCTCTCTGAAACAGCAGCAACGCCTCGTAGCGCTGTTATGAAAATAAATAGGGTTGTGCAAACAGATCCCAGATGAACAACGCATCTATCGCAGGGAAAGAGACAAATGAGCGCACTCAGGAGTGCTAAAATTATAATGATTACCATAAAGTTAACAACAACATTACCGACACCTCTCGGTAAAGACTCCCTTTATCCACTGTAGTTCATTATATTCCTAAATAATTTCACAGTGCTTCAAGCTCCCATTCAAAGCTACAAACAAACCAGACTGTACAGCCTGCCAGAGGGCAAAGAAACAAAATTATCTTAAATGTTGTTCTCTGACCCGAATTTTCATAGTTCCGGGCAGAACGCTTTGTGAAAATGATTGTTTTATTATTTCTCAAGTCATGTCACGATTTCAAACAGAAAACTTCAGAACCTGCAGTGCATTACAAATAATAGCGTAAGAACCTCTACTCAAAACTGTACTCGGTCTGCTCAGAATCCCTTGACAAATTCCAAACACACCAAACGACATGCACCTGAGGAAAAAAAGGGTCAGATCTTTAAATCAGGATCTGAAAAGCACTCTAGCAGCATGCTCCGTTCCACAGACAGGCAAAAAAAACGTAATCAATTTAGAATGTGCTCATATGTTATAGGCAAACAATTAAGGATACGCAGAACTCAGAAACTGTCTGATTCAAGCCCACCAAGCTCAAGACAGGTCTACCACATTACTGTGCCAGAAATAGCAGAGGACCGGTTTCTCAAGAGATTTTCCACTATCCATAGCAAAACTGGAAAGACTGCAAAAGCTGCAGGTTTCACCATAGCCGTGTGCACAGAATCCGGCACAGCAACACCTCCGACTGGGACTTTTGGATGCGCCCGCAGCAGAGGCAGTCAACGGTAACTTTATGGCATTTCTCATTTCGCAGTCATCAGCTGGAGTGTGTAGGCACAAGGAATGAGTATTAGATTAAATTAAATTAACTTCAGGTCTCAACAGAAGTTTGGTTTACATTTAGACCAAAACAGTCTGATTCAGAGGCAGGGGTGGAATTTCTGCTTAATCCAAACTTGTTTGCCTAACCTTTCAAAATCATTAGATATAAAAGGGAAGAAATGGGTCTTTGAAAACACAACCTCTTATTTTCCAGCCCACCTATACGTTGCCTGAAAATACCCATTACAACTTTATCCTGTATATCCTTACTCAGATGGACAATTGCACTGATGTAAGATTTTTTTTTTATATTTTACCCTCTAATACTCTTCAACATATAAAAGACAGAGCAACAACAAAAAAATCTTAATTCCACACCACAACATAAAAGAAAGAAAGAAAACCGACACTAGGTCAGGAGAAAAGAGTGCTACGCAGGCATAGTAATTGAAAAATACCTGCTTTGAGAATTCAAAAGCAAAGACACTTGTTTTTTTATGACTCCAAAATTAAAATAATTAAACTCAGGACTAAGATAGTGACACGCAAAGACAGAGAATAGAAAGAAAACCTAGAGTTCACTCTCTTAGGAGAAACAAAGATGACCCTACCTTAAATAATTCAAACTCCTTCTTTGGCATCAACAGCTATCAATCCACAAAGGATATTTGCAATTAAAATAAATGCATGCACAACCATTAGGATCAAAATTACCACCTCTAAGCAAATAAGCAGAAAAAAAAACCTTAAAGGAAAACATTTTGCTGTATCTCTATCAAATTTATTATCATGTTAGGCTCTATGCAATACAGAAATCAGCCTCAGGCTGTACAAGAAATATAAATCTTTTGACATAGCAGTGGAACATGCAGATATTTTAGCCTCACTGTGAATCTTTTTGTCCTCCACACGCACACATGTATACTGAAGAAGGAAGTTTTGCTCCCAAGGAGTGTACGGTACCTGGATGGTGCGGGTATACACAGGTTCTGACCATCCTAGACCACCTTCATGATTCCTCAGAGGGTCCAAAATGTTGTTTGGCACAAAGCCTGTGCTGCCACTTTTATTCTGAACCTTCCACCACTGTTTTCTGTCATCCAGAATCTGAAATAATTTGGTAAATTAATTACATTTTATTCCTGACTCCTCCTGCCAGTACTTAGACTGTGCGTCGTTTCAAAATAAAACCGTAACTTTGCCAGGTTCTGCGACTGCCAACAGATCTTACACAGATGACCCTAAGAAGCCCCTGTAGGCTTTCGTGATTATCACCATCATTAATTCTACATGCTCATACTGCACTTTTCAAAAAGGTGGCTCTCAAGAAAGGATATGGAGGAAAAGTGTGTAATGAACCTCTGTAAACTCAGACGTGCTAGACAAGGCAGCAGAATGGAAATCAAATACTTGTGCAGAGAGGCTGGCAGCTCTTCAACCTATATGCAGTTGTGTTGGGGGAACCACGGCCATGTGGTGAGCCCTCCAGATACACTGGGCCTGACCCTTGATAGCCGGTAATGGAGCAGGCATCAAGGTCACAGTGAGGCCTGCATTAACCGCGATTAGCAGACAAAACAAGACTTTGAGGAGCAGTTTGATGCACGTGACTGATAGCGTTGCACGAATCAGAGACTGAGAAGTACGCGTGAACAGCGTGTGGACAGTGTATGTGTCCAATCACATTTGAGCTATCGCGTGGCAAGGAACTATATAAACATGGGTTTGTAGGGCAATAAACTGGCTTTGTCTGATCATATTGATCGTATGACGAGTCCTTAATCCCGTCGCGACTCAGTTGACAAAAGGAAGAAGTCACTACTAATAACTCAAGCAAAAGTTCATCGTTCTAGGAGAGCACAAATTTGGAGCGAGAGAAATTCTGAGTGAGCAGGGAATTGGAGCGGAATGGCCAGGAGAAGTCAGAAATATGACTACCTGACATGCAATCTCATACACAACGTTTTCTCTCTTTGGTGATGCTTCCCTTCCAAACTTTCAGTGTCTAGCTTTCAGTGTACCAACTCTCCCAGGAAAGGACAGTCATTCACTGTGCCCTTGTGCACATAGAATCAGAATCATAGAATGGTTCGGGTTGGAGCGGATCTTAAAGATCATCTAGTTCCAAACCCCCACGAGACCAGGTTGCTCAAAGCCCCATCCAACCTGGCCTTGAACACTGCCAGGGATGGGGCATCCACAACTACTCTAGGCAACCTGTGCCAGTGCCTCACAACCCTCACAGTAAATAATTTTTTTCTTTTATCAAATCTAAATCTTCCCTCTTTCAGCTTGAAGCCATTACGACTTGTCCTCTCACTCCATGCTCTTGTAAAACATCCCTCTCTGGCTTTCTTGTAGGCCCCCTTCAGGTACTGGAAGGCTGCTATAAGGTCTCCCTGCAACCTTCTTTTCTCCAGGCTGAAGAGCCCCAACTCTCTCAGCCTGTCCTCATAGGAGAGGTGCTGCAGCCCTCGGATCATCTTTGTGGCCCTCCTCTGGACCTGCTCCAACAGGGAGCTCCATGTCCTTCTTGTGCTGGGGGCTCCAGAGCTGGATGCCGGTCTCCAGGTGGGGTCTCACCAGAGCAGAGTAGAAGGGCAGAATCACCTCTCTCGACCTGCTGGCCACGCTGCTTTTGATGCAGCCGAGGATACGGTTGGCTTTCTGGGCTGTGAGCACACACTGTCAGGTCATGTTGAGCTTCTCGTCAACCAGCACCCCCAAGTCCTTCTCCTCAGGGCTGCTCTCAGTCCATTCTCTGCCCAGCCTGTATTTGTGCTTGCCAGAGCCAGTTATTTATTTACTACTAAATGAGGTTTTTAAAAGCAACACCAGAGAAGATGGAAGAAACACACAAATATATTTCTAGCATGGATCTCTACAGCACCAATTCGTAAGTCAGCACAGAATCTCCATTTATCTTGTCTGTGATGCAAAATAAATTAATTGAACTTTCCACATTAAGGGAGAGAAATCAAACATATTAAAGCAATCATTAAGGACAGCCACACTGTCCACAGGAAAGGTACACTCAGCTTTGAGTTGTACCAGAAATATGTGTTTTCTATTTGCAAAAAAAAAAATTACCTCTACAATCTCTTCTTTCATGACAGAAAGCTCACTGTTGTTTCTTGCCATAAATTCATATTTGCATTTGGCATATTTCTTGGTCTGTGCTTTACTGTGTGCTTCATAGTTTCTGCAAAGCAAAGATCAGACTACTGTTCAGTGAGACATTCAAGAAAATAAAAACACTGGCAAAATGCCCTCTTCCAACAACCTGCAAAACATTTAAACAACAAAACCCATCCCACCCTTATATGATGCTGCTGTAGAACTACCTATTCTTAACACACTGATTGAAGTGCCAAAAAAAAGTAAAACAAGAAATAAAAGAAAGAGGCGGTTGAGCTACATGGACCTCAAGAACTGGCTTGAATTTGCTCACTGCTTGCAAAATGTATGATAACAACTGAGATTAGCAGGTGCCATTGTTTTAAAATAAACATGTACACTATATTTAGTCTGTTTTTCTACAGTAGGTTAAACAATCATTTGTCATATAAACAAATGACTATACTTAGTATATAAATATCGTGTGCTTTGTATGAAACTGTATTTCTCGTGTTCATCATAAATTGTTTCAAATACATAATAGATGAATAAATTTTTGCCATCAACACCAACGGAATTAAATTGTAAAAAATGCTCACCTACCGTAGACAGTTTTCTTAATTGACCATAAGATACCATCAACTAACAACCTCAAGTGACTGTATCAATTAAAAATGAAAAATAATTTCTTGGCAGTTATGAACAGGGTTCTTTGTAGGACAAGGCATATCACAGTTAAACTCTGCATCTTTCTGTTTCCATGAGGAAAGACCCGTTCCAAATGCCTTTGGGTAAGAAGCTACTAGTTTCTTTGACGTAGTACCTCTTCAAGGTGAGAAGCCCCCCAGTCCCCTCAAAACAGGTCCAAAAGAAACAGTACCATTATTCACATTGCAAATTACACGCAACAACCCAAATCCACATCAGGTAGTAAAGTTAAAAAAATAATCCAAACAGATAATGAAAATATGAAGCAATCCATGACTTGAAATGCTGCATATGACATCATAGCACAGGGATACAAATGCAGATGGTTGTTGATGTCGGTGCTGTGTACCGTGGGTCCCAGGTGTGCCTGAGCAATCTGGCAGTTAGCTAGCTATTGCATGGCTGTGGAGAACTGTCTCACTTGACTTGAAGAGCAGAACAAAGGAAGAGTCGTATTTAGACTGAAAGATTATTTTGAAAGAAAGACAAAACACAAGAAGTGTTTAAGGAGAGAGTGAAAAACACGGCATGAACCCCAGCCTGCAGAATAGCTATTATGAGGCTGAAAGATGTGTGAGTAATCCCCATTTTTTCCACCATCCATTCAAAATTCATATAATTTTGAACTCCTTTCTTACTATTTCAGTGATATGACTAATGTACCTCTGAAGGTACTTTTACTTTTAGGCTGCCCTTCCAAACTCATTTCACTGTGTCTTCCTATCTTGTTCACATCTAACTATCCATATCCCTTCAAAAAACCTAACTCGAGAAGAATTTTAAAAAATGCTTATGTTTCAGTTTTACTGCACTCTGTTGCAACCAGCAGCAACATCCCCAGTACATGGGCCAGGCAATGGCTGTACACTTCTGCAGAGACTGTAATTCTTCAAGCTCAGCTTAATGAGACAAACACTTTACTCAGGAGAGAAATATTCTCAATACGTCCCTCCATCCATCCTCCATGGTGTTCTCTTACTGCCTATCAGATGTGCTGTAACTGCAGCCCTCTGTTCTCCAGTGCACGCTGCTCAGGATTCTAACGGATTGCACAAACTTTCAGGATGCTTTTCTCCAAATGACAGTGCAAAACCAAACTACACAGCCTACTACTTTGAAACACCACACTACTTGCTGAAAAACTATTCAGTATTCCTTCAGCATCAGAGACAGTCCCCAATATACCTAATATCACACTGAAAGTTTAAGATCCTGCCACTTGGTTTGCACCACGTAAGGAAAGCACACCTTACGGGAGGTCTTGGTATGTTGGAACAAGACTCACTGAAGTTCCCTGTGATTAAAATTTCCTTGGACAAGGGGTAACCTACCTGTCCCTCAGAAAGTACCGGGTGGCTTGTTCACTGCCTTCAGACCGCTCATTAGGAATGCCAGCTTTGAACAAGGATCAGCAAATGATGTCTGAAAGGGTCAGTCTGAATTTCTCACTCCCTCAAACCCGCTCCTCTACCTGCTTCTTCACAGATGCTTTAAAATTCAGGTTTAAATGGAATTTAGTTGGGGTAATACATATTAACAGGTTTCCCCCAATAATAAGCTCCTACCAGGCACGTATTGTATGTCTCAGGAGCCAATTAACAAATGGAATTTTGTGTTGTATTGAACAAACTGGAAGATAGGGGCACACTGCGGATGTTTGCATCAGTACCAGCCATCTAGACTCCCTCCTACAATCAGTGGTGAGAAACAAGCACCACTACAGCATGTGTCATTTCATATCTTTCAAAAAACTAACTTCACCTTACATGAACTGCTTCTTAGAAACACCCATTTCTCTTTACCAGCCACAAAGGCGGCTTGGATGACTCTTTCAGTTGCAGCCAGAAACACTGATATCATCAATAGTTCAACGCAATAAGACTCGTTCTCTAAACCTCAAATGGAGGCAATAACATTTGCATGGAATACTCTTACTCTGAAAGGACAAAACAGGTCTTACCACGTTACAGATAGGAGAGAAAGGAATTTAGAGTACAGATCATCTAGATTTCTTGAGACAAGAACCCATAAAGTACACAAGTTTTAGAAAATGACTACCACTGCTGTTGTTGCTATGAAGAATAAATCCAAAGTTCAGGAAAAGAATCAAGTCTTCAACCTGCACACCACATGGGAATTTGTTTGCATGCAGGTGAACAGCAAGATCTTTTAGCACATAGCTCAAAACTAGATGTTACACAAAGGTTTTCAATAAAGAGTTATGCCAATGCTGTTTTAACCAGCTATCTGATCCCAAAAACTTAGTTTAAACATCTTCCGTGGCACATAAGCCAAAATACAGTTCATATGGTGTATATGGAATATGGTTTGGCATGGAGGAGCAATTCCAATAGTGCTTTACTGATTTTCTTCCATGGCTTGTGCTGGTACAAATTGCTCCCCGAGAGAAGGCCGAGACGCCAAGGATCACTGCATTTGATCTCGTCAAGATATTTGGATTTAGACTAAAATGACGGGGATGAAAGAGGATGTGCAAAAAGACACTGGCTGCTACGCAAACACTTTGGAGCATTTTCTGTAACATTTGAAAGAGCGTGGAAGAAACGAGGAGTTACTGTTCTGAAAGTGGATATTTATGCACCAGCCCAGAAAACAAAAAAGCAGGAGACTACGGAGCACCAAGTGAGCAGCTAAACCAATCAAACAACCATTCAAAACGAGGACAGATGAATCTCAGAGCAGACTTTTCATTCTTTGAAAAGAGCAAAGTATCATTCTTTGTAGTTCTGAAAAGAGCAAAGATGATTTTTAAAAACATGAAACAAAGCAGAAATAAAATTTAAAGCCAAATAGAACAATTCTGTGTTCTCAATCAGGTTGAAATTCCACTGTTTCATTTTTGATAAAAGCATCAATTTAACAGCACAAATAAACAGGGTAGTTTCATAGAAATTGTACTTAAAGAGTCTCAATGATGTGCCTTAGAGAAGCAAAAGCAGAAGACCCACTGCTAACCCGAATCGCTTCTTCCTAGAAACAGTGATCTGCTCCAGACACAGCCAGAGGTAACTACAGACCCCGGCACCCCGCGAGCAGTAAGTCGGGACAGTTATCCACAGCACGACGTACGCCGTCGATTCAGCGTTACCTATCTACATGTCGGCTAACGGTTTGCTTAAAGGCAGCCACGGCCGCCCCCTGGTCCAGCAGCGGCCCTCTTTTGTAAGCTGTGTTACTGAACGCGTACCCGTCGGAGGGAGGGTAGTCGGGAACACCGGGAGGCTGGAAGACAAAAAAGAAACAAAGCCACAGAGTGGATTAGCGTCACCAGCGGCACCGCCTGCTTCACTTCATCCAGCACCCCTAGGGTCCCCGCCAGCATTCACGCGTCCTCGGGTGCTCATGGTTCCGCTATGAAAAGTTAATAACTTCTGCGTTTCAAATACATAAACAGCGAGATCAAAAGGATAAGAATAAAAGAATTCCTATCCCAAGTCATCCCGCTGCATTAATATTGCAGTGGATAATCTTTAGAAAAACAATTCTCTGGGGCAAGGTCCGTGTCATCTCTCAGATCTCACTACAGCAACACAACTTACAAACAATGATTGAATGGCTTTAAAATAAACTGCACTGAGAAACCCCTTTCAGCTTTTGTTCTAGATGTACACTTAAAGTCAGAAAACTCTAGCCAGCTAACAGCAAGCCTATATAAGACATAAAACCTCCCAAAGTAAAATTATCACTCCCTTGCAGGATTACAATAGCAAGTGGCTCATTTACATAACCTTTTCACTGCACGATTGAAGTCAAAGAAGAAATGCAAAAAGGAACATGACACTCTGTGTAACTAAAGATTTTAATTAAGCAAAACAATCCCAATTTATCACAAGCACTTATATAAGAATATTCAAGGTTTTACAAAGCTCTTTTTAAACAGGAACCCTTTAAAAAGCCCACCTTAAATCCAGCAATGATACTCTACTTCTAGCAAAAATTATTCTAACCACCGTTTCCCAAAACAAAAACAAGTTAAGCAGTTAATTTCTGGAGATTATGATACTGAAGTTGCCCATTCTAGACATTTTCCTTATACCTCCATCCAGCTGCAACCCTGGTTTTGGTTTTTTCAGGTTTTTTTCTTTGGCCTGTGTGGCTACAGAAAAGCCACGCACCTCATCCCTGCCTCCAAGCAGCTGACCTGGCACCCAGAGACACTTGCCTATGGTGCTGAGGGTCTATGCAAAGAAATTAAAACCACACAAAACCCCCCATACACATAGTGACTACACTGCTGTAGGTGACCCTGCTTCGGCAGGAGGGTTGGACTAGATGACCCACAGAGGTCCCTTCCAACCCCTACCATTCTGTCATTCTGTGATAGAACACTCTTTAAAATTACATTATTAAGACATCTCTCAGAAAAATCTGAAGTGTCACCTAACTTACCCCTGACATCAAAATACACCCAGGAAGCAGGAACTCATTCTACTTCACACACAAATGACTTGCATTGCCTTAGCCTCACTGGACTCCATCACCAGTTCCCTGTTGTTTCATCTGAAGTCCTCATTACCGAACTGACTCCACCTTGAAATCCCTCTGGTGGGAGCTGCGTGTGTGGCTAGATCTTCAGATTCAGGAATGGAAAGAAAAAACACCAGAGGTTCTGATAAGTGGGAACCCCCAGTGTGCTCTGACAGTGGCCAGCACACACTCGCTCTCCACTCCCAGCGCGGCACGGCTCTCGACACACAGCCTGGGTCCTCGAGAGAGCAATGGCACACCGAGACACGAGGACAATTAGCGGCAACAGATGAACACCTTAATTCTCATCTTATTTTTCCAACATTCTTTGTTTAAAAAGCTGTTATGGCAGACCTACGAAAGAATAATCATTCTGGTATCACCCACTCCAGGGCAGTCCTTTTGCCGCAGACAAACAGTGTTCTGCACTCAGGCAGCTTTTTCCAGCTGAGCACCTAAAGCATTTCACACCTACTGAGCAGCTCAGTGCTTCCCCCCCTCCAGGGATGTGCTGAGGAGGCATTGGGGCGGGCAGCCGAGGTACCGAGGTTAAATGACATGCCCAAGGCCACGCGGGAATCGGCAACAGTCATGAAACCGAGGCCTGACATACCAGGTGCTGGGCACATAAGTGCCTTCAGTAAACTGGGATTTATTTTAGTTTTTTTGGTCTTTTGATGATTAAGACGAAGAGGCTAAGCTGGCACAAACAGTTAGCGATCCAACCAACACATTATTGACATCAAAAAGCATGAAATTAACTCCCTGAGACACATGCAACAAAAATCCCTCAATGCATTCTCCCCTCCAATTCTTTGAACTTATTATATAGATACAAATAAAAAAATAAATTCTTGCCATCATCAGAACAGAAAAATTAATTTCATTCTTTTTTCAATATTATTTTGCTTTTTGTTTTTTTCTGTGTGCGTTTTTGTTTTTTAATTTAGAAGGAGCCCAATATAAAAAAAAAGAAACAAAGCTGCATGGAAATGTAGAGCAGCAGTGAAACACTGAGACGATGTTTGATGAGACTTTTCTGGGAGCTCAATAGGGCAGGAGGTGACAGCAATGGCAACAGCTACATTTCACATTATTGTGCCCATTAACTTTACTAAATGCTTTTTTGCTCAAAATGAATCATTGGCAATAACTTAGTTTTTGATACATTTATTCTTGTGTATCTTGTTAAGCATAAAGCCAAACTGTTTTAAGTAATCAAATATGTACCATCTTATTCTCCTTTATTTGGCAGGCTTTTTACCCAGTTGTTTGTAGCTGAATAGACTTCGTTTTTTGTTTTTTGACTAATGGAGATTTTCATGAAAACCAGCTCATATCATGACAAGCTCTCCATGGGCAGTTCTGATAAACTTTTGCTGGAGAAGCTTTGTTATCTCCAATAAGGGAGTTGCTCTGCGAGAGAACGCCATGTCACAACACCCAATAATCCTTCCCTTGAATCTTCTTCCATATGTGCATTTTTTCACTAACAGATACAAAAACATATATTATAAACTTAAGATAAAATCTAGTATCAGAACACTAAGATGTACTCCAAATATAGTACTGGTGTAGATTGCTCGAGAAAGATAGGAAAGGCTATGGACTGGACCTAGAATTAGATGCATGTCCATCTCACAGCTGCTAACAGGGGATCTTGGACCAGCTAACACTTGATTGAAACTAAAGCTAGTATAGAAAAATAAATTAAAGTTTTAAATTAAAACTTTTATCCTCCCAACAACAAAAAGCTTCCAAAACTAAAACTTTTATATGTTTAAAAAGGCAATAGCTTTTTTTTTTTTAATTAAAAAGCAACAGAATCCACCTTTATTCCTAAAAATTTCACATAAAGTGCATTTTCTGACCACCTCCACTGAAAAAGAGTCAGGGGTAGAATCTTTATAGTTAGACCCTTTGTTTCTCAACAAAGTCAGTCAGTAAATGCACTCTGTTTTTTTTAAAGGCTTTAGGTGGTGGTGCATGTTTCCATTCTCTAAACAGAATAATCTATGTTTTGCTAAATTAATCACATTTCTTGGGAGAAAAGGATGGGGCAATGTTTCTGGGCAATAATTCTTCCAACTGGCAGCTGTTTTTCAGAACCAGGCCCAAATTACCTGACACGGCATTACTCTGACAGCAACTCCAAATACTTTCTCGTAATACAGTGAAAGCATCAAGAAATTAATGAAAGGAATATTAAATTCCACATTTGTGAAGAAGCAGCTTAAATCCAAAATTAAAGTGGTTGTTTTTAATTCTTGTCTGTGTGTCCGTGCATAGACCCACGTTTAAGAACACATTGGTTCAAATTCTGCCTGAAGTATATATGATCAAAATCAGTGGGATCTGAAAGCATAGGTCCAGAATCCAACCAAATCATGGAGGCGTGGACTGTCCTCCCAACTCAGGCGGGAAAGTGCACCAAGTTCAAGCAGAGCAGTAGGCAAAAGCTTTATATTTTTCCTAATCATATCTTTGGTCACTGAACGAGTATTTGGCTTGGTATAACTTTAATAAAATTATAATGAGCTTGCACCAACGCAGCAGACGTCACAGCACAGTTACTCCAACAATGTCACAGAATATTTTCTTTATGAAGGAAGCGGTTGGTGTTGCCTTCAGCTAATTTAGAAAACGCTGTTGCAGGGAACCTACCTCAGTTGACAGTCTTTTCATTTCTTGTTTGCGCTGTTGCTCTGCAACATTTGCCACGGACTCAGCCAAATGATTGAGCTCTTGCTCCTTTGGAGCTCCCATGAAGTTCAGCAAAGGAGGCTCCCAACCATTTCGGAAACGGGGGACATAAGGTGGGATAAAATGGTCTTTGGGCCAATCCGCTCTGTAAGAAAAGTAAATAAGAGATCTGTGTCAAGGGTCATACAAATATTGGTTTAATAGGTTTCCTAAAAATTGAAAAGTTTTAGAATTTTATCAGTATCATAGAATCATAGGTTGAAAAACACCTCTAAGATCATGAAGTGCAACCGTCAACCCAACACCACCATGCCTGCTAAACCATATCCTGAAGTGCCACATCTAAGCATGTTTTGAACACCTCCAGGGATGGTGACTCCACCAGTTCCCTGAGCAGCTTATTCCAATGTCTGACCACTATTTCAGTAAAGAAATTTTTCCTAATATCCAATCCAAACCTCCCCTGACGCAACTTGAGGCCATTGCCTCTCATCCTATGGCTAGCTGGGAGAAGAGACCAACACCCACCTCACTACAACCTCCTTTCAGGCAGTTTTAAAGAGCAATAAGGTCCCCCCTCAGCCTCATCTTCTCCAGACTAAACAGCCCCCATTCCTTCAGCCGCTCCTCATAAGACCTGTTCTCCAGACCCCTCACCAGTCTCGTTGCCCTTCTCTGGACACACTTCAGCACCTTAACATCCTTCTTGTAGTGAGGGGCCCAAAACCAAACACAGCACTCGAGGTGCGGCCTCACCAGTGCCGAGTACAGGGGCACGATCACCTCCCTGCTCCTGCTGGCCACACCATTCCTGATATGAACCAGGGTGCCGTTGGCCTTCTTGGCCACCTGGGCACACTGCTGGCTCACATTTAGCTGGCTGTCGACCAGCACCTGAAGATCCTTTTGCACTGGGCAGCTTTCCAGCCACTCCTTCCCAAGCCTGTAGCATTGCATGGGATTGTAGTGACTCAAGTGCAGGACCCGGCATTCAGCCTTGTTGAAACTCAAATAGTTGCCCAGTATAGAGGAGAGGTTTTATTACAGTACAGGCAGAATTGTGCTAGAACACAGAAAATCAGCAGAAAACATTGACCGCAGCTATGCTCCCTGCTGCGCCCTGCAGAAAGAAGTTGCACCTGCCATAAGGACTTGTCAGTGGTAAAACACAACATATTTCTGTCTTGTAGCAAAGTACGAGTAATAGAAGAATCAATCACAAACGAATTTAGGATTTGTTTTAACTGTTAGATGGGGAAAAATATTGCAATGCTATATTTGTGTTGAAGCACCAGACAAAAGACTTCAAAGAAACAGCTTGCTTTATAAGAAAGTCTGAAAGCAGATATGAAGCACGACTGTTCAGAGGGCCTACCTACACCTGAAGGAAAAGTTAAACAATAGCTTTTACTGACAAAATCCCCCACCCCATCTCTACATGCTCCAAGAGACAAGAATTATCATCCCATTTGCTGTTTTATAGTCCAGACCAATCTTTTTAAAATACTGTATTACTTTTCAGAGCCCCACTAGCATTTACTATTGTAATACAAAACACCTAAATAAATGCTTTCACACTCTGCCTTTGCACTATACTTAACATGCTGCCCCACAATATAAATTACTGTATCTTCACAGGGGAAGCAGAAATGGGAATGTACATTAGAGTGTTTTAATAGTCTTGTTGTTGACACTGCTTAAAATTAAAGGACAAATGCTGCCAGTCACACAAGTTGCAGGAACAGTCAGCTATTACTAGCCCATTAGCAGGCCTGAGCTAGGTCAGCAACCCTGGAGTTTCATTATTCACCTCTCCTGCTACACCACATCACAGTGTACCTCTGTATACTGAGATCAATCAGACCATCATTTCTAATCTGCACGGGTCAACCAACTGTATTCTACACGCTTCATTCTTCACTGCCCAACATGAGCTACTTCTCTTTCCATTACACTTCTTTCAGCATGGACTATACGAATGATGATGGTAGTTCCCAAGACAAGGAGCCCATTATCTCACTCAGTGATCCTTTTTCCCTGCGCGGGGCTCCAATGCTGTGGGGCAATTTCCACTGCCAGTCCCACCACAAGCTGCTATGAAGCCAGCAGAGCTTGAAGCAAGTACAGGCAAGCGGATGGTGCTTTGTTGGGGGTAAGATCACTGGCAATCACAAGGAGCTGCAGATCCTGTTTCCAGCTCATTTTGTAGTAGCAGGTCGAACTGTAGGCCCAAAGTTCAAATTTGGACATTCCTGGTCCTGCAGCAGAGTGAGCCCAAGGAAGGGAAAGACCTGCATGTCACTCTCCCTACTATGAGGATGTTTGTCACTCCAGGTTCTGGGGCCTTCTATGCAGCCTTCCTTACCAGCAAAACATGCAATACTTTTTAATCAATCAACTAATTAATTAAAGAAAACCACTTGGATGATATTTCTGTTTGAATTTTAAATCTAAGAGCAAGGATGAATAAACACAAAATACATAGTGCATTTCCAGCCCAAGTGGTTGCATACTTAATCACCATCCAACATACTTTTCTACCACAGATTACAGAGTTAAAACACACTTCGCTAATTTAAGCTTTTTCTTTAGCATGTTCTATTTACCTAAGTAATTTCAAACCACATACCTCAAAAACAACAAATGTGTAAAATAGTTAGTTTTTAGCTAAGCCTAACCGTAATAGTGAATCGGTTAAGCGCGACATCTAGGATATGCACATGTAACATGGTTCAGCCAATAAACATTGTTTAAAAATCATTAGCATTTTCTTTATAGTGTTGTGATGCCTTTGAAGAAGTAAAGACATTGTAAATTTTTAGCTTTTGATAAATACTTGAAATTGCAAATAGAAATCTGTATCCTGTTCTTCAATATTTTGTCACTTTTTATTGCAGCTTCTTCAAATTGATTTTTAATAAAGTCCAGATAGCTGAGTTGGAAAAATAATGGTGAAAAACAACTGGAAACATTCAAGGGACATTTCAGAAAAAAATGACTGCGAGAGGTTGTGTCAAGAGGTTCTTGATATCATGGACAAACCAGAAATTTCTGTCTGCATTTTCTCACTTCTTGAGACCCCTAAAAATCAAACCATTCCCAAATCCCACTGAGGCTGAAAAGTTCCTTTCCATTAACTTCAAAGCACATGTCTGCAGAGTCCAAAGCCTAACAAATTAATATTGAGTTTACTAGGGGGGTGGATAACCTGGTTAAGATCATGTCAATAAACCTGAGTTTAGGAAATATCTCTAAAACATGCAAAGGCTTTTTCTCACCTGGCTTTAGTCCATGTGTCACCCAAAGACATCCATAACTGTCCTTCCTCACTGGTGACCGTGTATTGCAAGAAGTCTATCGTATCTTTGGTTAAGAGGGGGCTGAGTACTGTACCAGCAAGCTCTGGACCTCCTGTTGTCTGTACCACCTAAATCCAAGATTTAAAATAATACAAAGAACATACACATTGTCAGCAAGGAAGTTACTGTGAATACAAGTTACCTACAGTGCTGCTAGGAAATGTTTATTACTCACAGAAACAGCCACTGCCCCTAAAACTCTGAGAAGCTAACAACCTATCTTAGTGTCCTACAGATCACCTAAGCCATTTATTGCAGAAGAACTGCTGTTCTGGTCACCAACCATTGTGTATCTAAACCCATTTTTGGCAATATTATTTTTGCTCTAGTGATCAAAGCTACACATACTTCCTTTAAACAGACATATGGCTATGCTTTCAACTCTCCTCCTATATTATGTATTTACATTATTATGTAAATATCAATTTTTTACTGTTAATTAAAAATAATAATGGCAAAATGTAAGACACAAAGCTAAACATGAGTTAAATAAATATATTTAATAGATGGGAATATACGCAGAAAAGGATATAAATTATTTTCTAAAAAAACCCCTCATCCCGAGATACACATATTTCTCCTTAGTTATTGTCCAGGGACACAACATTTCAACCTTGAAAAGGTTACAGAGCATATAAGAGTTCTGAAGGAAAATACTGAGAAAATTATAAAACCTTACCATATGCAGTGGGGTAAAGAGAAAATGAACCAGTTCAGTTGCACTAGGATTCTGGATATGGAACTTTAATTTGGCCTGAAGGAATGGGAAAATAATACATTTTAGGAAATGGTTGACTTTTATGACAATATATACTTCACATAAGGATGGCCATCCCTGGTCAGGCCACGGTTCTGCCTAAGGCCAGTGTTTTGTGTGCAACATCCACTAAGTGCAAGTGCTCATTCATCCAATTGCTTTTAAATCCATGTATATTTTGGCACCTAATGTACAAAACAAGAAGTTCCACAACTGAATTATATACTTTGCAAAGCAGCATCTCCTTTGGAAATTTGTCACCTGCTAGTTTCATTAGTATTCTATATTTATTTTCCAAATGAAAACTGAGCAATCCTTCTCACCTTGCTTTTTCCAGTGATGCTTAAGCATTTACAGATTTATTACATTCTTCCTCTGTTTGGTCTTTTCTAAGCTAAAGTAATTCTTTCGAGCATTCTTGTTCTCCCTGTACCTTCTTCAATTTTGCTGCACTGGGAACAAAATAAGGCCAGGGAACGTGACATACTGATGCTCTTTATTTGATTTTTTTTTTTTTTTTTTCCTGATGGTTCTTAATATTTGCTTGGTTGATCACCACTGAACAAGGATGATGTTCTCACAGGAATCTGTATTACATCAACTTTTTTTCTGATTTGTTTTATACATGAGATTTTTCCCCACCTGTCCATGCTCTATCATATCTATCAATATCGAATTTCATCTGTCACTTTATCTGTTATCATGAGATATTTCTACATTTATAGACTCTGCACTCTCCATTTGCCACAACATCTGTAAATATGTTGGACAGCAAAGGCCTCTGCAGAGGCATGTGTGGGACTTCACTGCTGAATTTACTGCACTTTGAGACCGGATATTTTAGTCCTATAATTTGTTTTCTATTTCACCAAACAAGAATCTAAGAAACTACATTCAATCTCACAGTAGCTCAGATTCTTTAAGAACTTCAGGGTGTGCAACCTTGCTGGACATGTTTTGGAAATCCAAAGAAACAAAATCAAAGGATTGACGGATTTGTAGACACTATTGTGGTTTGCAAGAAGCATGTTTGCTTCTTCCTCAATTTAATATACCTGCCTACAAAATGCATCCCATGTGCAGGCACCTCAATGGTGCCTGCTTGTCGTAGTCCCTCAGATCCCTGGAATGACTTTAAAGATTATCAGCACTACCTTAACCACTTCTCTTCCTCCGAAAAAAGGGCAGTTTGAGAGGGGTTACACACCGTACCGTGTGGTGTGCTGATTTAGTTTTTGGAAGATGGATGAATTGTGCCCATTCAAACAGGGCTGCTATTCATCAGCCTATAACTTGCCATTTTGATTTGCTCTTCTTTAACCCATGACCGGTTTTTCAACTTGAAACAGATAATCTCTTGTGGCCCCCATAAAAACAGTTTGCATGAACATATTGTCCACTATAAAGTTTTTCCAAGTAAATATATGCATTAAAAAATTGTATACTTTTTCTGATACAGCTTCTTGGAGGATTTCTTTTATTTACTGATCACCCGTTGGCCCTGCGGGCTCCAGAAGTAAGAAGCATGCCAGGATGTGTTTTAAAAAGTTACAGTAGTTTTTATTGCATCTTGCCATCTGTTCCTCAAACTGCTTTTGGCTAGCCTCATTCTACCTCTACATCTAGCCTTCCAGAGTGTGCCTCCAGATGAAGAAAGGAAGAGGACGTGTTTTGACTTCTAATAACTGCCTATACATTGTTCTTCAGTAAGAACAACTTTCTTTCAGTCTTCCTAAAGTTTTTTTGGCAGATGGTAGGCATTTCCTAACAGCTTCCAGCACGGTGTTTTAAAACAGTTTCCATTCTACTGGCAAACATTTTATTCTTCTAGCTGCTCCTATTATTTTTAAACTCAATTCTTCATTTTATACAATTCTCCATGTCAAGCACCAGGAAGTGAAATTTCAGGCTTTTGTGGCTCCTGCAATGATGCTGAAGTAAAGAACTGTTACAGCACAGCTCTTCAAGAGCAACATTAGAAACCAGGTCCTAGATGCTGCTGAGCACCAAAACAAGAACTGCTTCTTGTCCTGCACAGAAGACAAAAATTTGAAGATGCACATATTTTTCTTGGGTAAAAAACTACTTTAAATGCAGAACGTGGTAAGAAGTAAGAATTGAAATAAAAAAGAACATTACAAACGCTATTACTGACAAGGACCAGCATGTTCTAAGACATCCATCCCCTCTAAACCAGCAATCCTTTAAGGTGAGAATCACAGCATTCGACACAGGGTTTTTAAAAAAACCCACACATTCTTAACATTTCTAAATATCTCTGATAGCCCTGCAATCAGAATTCTTTCCCTGAGAGGAATAAAACGCTGATTTGACTCAGTGAACGCAAGAACAATTTTCCCTGTTGGCATAGCTTCCCCAGCAATTGGAAGGGACAGTCAGTATCTGAAAGTAAATGCTTTGAAGGTGTCCCGCTTGCTGCCTGCCTTGAACAGTGTTTGCAGAAGAGGAGATGCCAGGAGAAGGTTCTTGAATTAGCATCTCCACTTGCTGAAAGCCTATAAAGCGACAGCAATTTGTTGGATGGAGCATTCTGAGGCCAGAAAGGTCCTGTGTAATGATGGCAACAAGTACAGAGAGTCTGATGGACATAGCTGAATAAAACTAAATTAAGGCCACAGCTGGTGATGCTGGCAAGCACGCAACAGAACCGTGACCCCAGCAGATGCTCCTTGAAATTCTTTTATGATTTAAACTCAAATTCCCAAGTAAAAGTCTTTAAAGAACAAGGAACAGAAGAAACATAACAATGCTGAAAAAGAAATATGCTCATCTAGTCACTGTGTAGAGCCCTTGAGGAGCAGCATACCAAAGGTGGCTCTAAGGCCAAACCAGGCCAGAGGTGGCCAGATCTGCTCTTGTCTCAGTTCAGACTTGGATTGAGAAGGAAAAGGTGAACACCCAAGTTCAGTCAAGTATCAGCTGAGCTATCTTCCTGTGCGTCAGCCAAGGACCAAACAAGATTACATTTCCAGGTATATCAGCATTCTTGAAGAGGATAATGTGGGTTTGCTCCTTCTGAAAGAGCAGTGGAGACCAAGACAACACAGATACAAGCTCACATTTCCCTGGATGGCATGCCCACCTCTGCACAGCTGGCAACAGCAGGGCATTTAAGACCCACAAGGTTTCTCTACATGAACAAGGCACCAGGAATGTTAGACAAAAGGCAGAAGACTTGATTAATACATTCCCAAAGACAAGATAACCTTCTGCAGCTCCCTCAAGAGAGTCAACATTAAAGCATCCATACCCACAAGAAAACTTAATTTAAAAATAACTACAAATAGTGTTACTAATTCTTCCTTCTCCTTTTCATCTTTCCCCAGAATTTCAGTTCTGCATTGAATATTAGTGAAATAAGACACAGGATAACCAATGCAGAAAAATCAACACCCAAATTAATTTGTAGTGGTGGAGAAAACAAAGATCATGTTATACTTAACATCAGCTACCCCAGGAAAAAAACTGTTATTGCATGCCTCACACCATCATATCCACTAGCCATCGCTTACCAGAAGATTGAAGCCATGCTTAAATTTTTGGAAGCAGTCAACAAATTCATCTGGAGGTGGTGGTTTTGCACGGAGAGTAAGAACTCCCTCTGGTGAACAAATTGACATTTTTATATATCCATGCATATGGTATATAATTTATATAAATATTATAGGTATAGTAAATGTAAATACATAATAAATTTACCAACTTACAGAATTTTGCTAATATAGAACTACAACAGTGAGTCTATTCTGCAGTCATATCCCTAATCAGTCACTCCTCACTGACTTCAAGCAAATAATTTTCATAGATTTCCCCCTATAAATATATTGCATAGGATTTTTTTTGCTCAAAGTGAAAGAAAATTACTACATTCATGAAAAACCGGGACAAAAAGACACATTTGCTAGCTACTTCAATAATCGTTATAGAAACAGAATTGTGTGCAATAAGAACTCCTACCTCCAGGCCCTTTCTTTTTACTTTTCTTAGTTTTCTTCCTCTTTGAAAGTTCAGCAAATGCTTCAGCAGCTTTTTGAAGTTTGGTTACGAAATACTCAATGTCATCCAAAATATGGTTCAGAATTTGCTATGAGAGAAAAGAAAAGTAACAGTTTCTCTACAGAACCTATAGCAGAAATACTGCAGATATCAAAATTACTACACTCTTAGACACCAACTGCTTCTTCAAAACAAAGTCCATGATAGAACATTGATTATTTAGGTTCATTATGTTCTTAACTTTACAAACCTGTACAGTATTTTAAATCTTAGATTTTTAAAAACCTAGGGCCACTGGAAGTTTTTTAAAATATAAGCATCAAGATTATTATATTCAAATTGGAATTGCACAATTCATTCACACATTACATTTTCTCTCACAACAGATGAAAAAATTTTAATTATTTGTCTAGGACAGCATTTTCCTAAACCAGTATAACTTTATAACTTCATAATTACCTTTAGTACCAAGTGTCAAGCTCTTACTGAATGTCAGAATGCAGTTTTATAGAAGAAGTACTCTTTGAAGCATTGTTTTCAAAGAGCAAGTAGGGGAGAATGAAGGAGCCCCTGGGGAAAACATGTATACACCAATTCAGCAGGCCTCAACATGCTTTCCTCTAGGCCTTCAGATGTCGCTGAGGGCAACATCAGAGCAGAAAAGTAGAAATCTAGAACTGACAAATGGGGCAATATTTGAAATCACATACATCATAAGACCGGCCCAATGTTGTGGCTTATAGGCAATATCAGAAATGACCATACGTTAATTTTCCAGATATTGCACATATCTAAGTCTCACTAAATTAATGGGACTTAAGTATTTGCTGAATTTGGTCTACCACATAAAATTAGTATTTATGTTTCTAGCTCTTTACGGCAGAAAACTTTGCATTAACATTCAGTATGTTTTTTTCTTTTTTCTTTTTTTTCTAAAAGAAAAAAAACAAGAAAAAGAACTACTGCCTATTCATTTTCAGGTCTACCACACAAACTTAGGCTGCCTGGAAAGCATTCCTCCAGAACTGAATTTCCCATGTGGAAAAAGGCTTCCCACGAAATAGAGCTGCAAAATTTCACAGACATTAACCAATATTGCTTGTAGTCTCTCACTTACAACATCTCTGTCAATCCTGGCTGCTATCATCTCTGCTGTTTCTTCATGATCATGGTATTGTCTATGTTTTTCAACTGCAGAAAAAGGAAAAAAAGAGTAAGACATCCATACATGCAGAATTAGTAGCCAACGCTTCCTTAAGCTTGAAATCATACTGCTGTAAGAAAAAGATGGCCAATGTTTGTACCATTCACTTCGCAAGGGCTCCACAGAACCTGAAAATTTTGCACCCTAATGCCTGATCCAGCCAAGTCTCACGAAAAAACAAAAACTTAGGTGTATGCATTCAGTCAGCTTAGCTGCATAAGTGGAGTTAACCACAAAAGTGTGGTACCAGGGTCTAAATCAAAAAATTGAAGCTGAAAGTGGGCCATTTTAAATATAACATAATGAGAAATCACCCCATTTTGCAAAAAGCTACTACAGCAGAAGTGAGCAGCAAGGAAGAGTGTAGCCATGACTTCAAAGACAATTTTGATGTAAAAGGTAATAAGCAAAAAGTGATGTAGAAATTTGGGTAGAGTAACCAAATGTGGCAACATAGAAATGGGAGATAATGATGTGATAAAGCAGGTATTTCCAAATAAGAATAGACAGAGTCAGCAATTTTTATTTGAAAACAGCAAGGGTTAATATTTTGAGAAGTTATAAGCTTCACATTTTTAAGTCGCACTAAATACTGTATTGCTTTTGTTAACAGGTGGGATTTTAGTAAATACATTCTAGAAAAGATCCACATGAATGGAATAAAAGGAAGTGCAGGAATTCGGATCCACTAGTACTCTGGCAAGACAGACCACGTGACAAACTAATGAAAGTTTTCTGAAGCGGGGAGAAGTCAAACAGAAGAACAAACTAGCCTTTACTCAAGATAGAGGTACTACTGTAGACTAGTAGACAAAAACACCCTTAACAGCTTTCTCTGAATATTTTGTTTTTTGCATAGTTGTGCACTTTGTTGAGTGATAGTGTGATAAACCAAAAATGATAAAGACTCCATAGTTAATAATGTCTAATTCTAAAATTTTAGTATCTATTATTAATTAAAAAAACACCAAACTCACACCAAGAAAGGCCCCACCTTAACTAAGATTATTCCCTTAATAAAGCCTCTTTTAAAGAAGGAGCTTTACTGTTTCTAAAGAGGTTTTTTTCAACAAAATCTCACCAAAATAAAAATGTTTCCATTAGAGAATTAAAAAATAACAGCAAACAAAAAATTCCAAACCCATCAGAAATGCTACAGCATTCCTTAGTTCAGGCTTAAAAAAAATAAAAAATGGAAAAAAATATAGTTTAGCCACATAGGCCATTATAAAGATAGATATAAAATAAATAAATACTGCTGATCTCCTCCAGTCAGCTTTTAATCCATGATTATATTTTTTAATTGTCTGAAATATCTAGCCTACGCTCTCTTTGTTACTAAAGAGACCATCATTAAATTACTGGATTTATGACAATACTGACTATTGTGAATGTTATTACATTCACAAAAAAGCCCAGGTTAAAATCAGTAGCCCACACCTCCACCCAGATAAACACAAGTAAAGGAAGCTCTGAACAGAAATTCAGAAAACAGATCAGTGCAAGTAAATGACAAGTCAGATTATGACAGTCGGGTCTTCTTCCCCAGATCAGGCAATGCTCGCTTGGAGCATTTCAAACTGGACTGGAAGAATAATCCTGTCTGCTCTCAGCAAGGACAGGAGGCTGACTTCATACAACCATTTCTCTATCCAATTACCGTAATCTTTATGAAAGTGGTCTTTCTAAATTGTTTTTGTTATTACCAGGCATCATGAAAACCTACTGCCCAGAACAACAGTGCGTCACCGCGCTTGCGACAGCGGGCTCTCAGCAATACTCACACTCCCCCTGCTCGGCAGCCCACGCGGACCACGCTGCCACGCGGCTTCTCACATCCACCTGGGTGATGGTCCCCGGGGGCACAGGGGCGGGTGCCCGCGGTGGCGGAGGGATGGCACTGTCGGCATTGGATATCATCCTACAGGAAGGGAAGAAAGCCCAGAAGTGACACTTGAAAGAAAAACCTTCTATTTTCTAGTGCTTAATCAGAGAAGACAAGGAGGCTTTACAAGGACCTCTTCTACCATTGAGCATACTATGGACTTGCCAAGTAAGCAGTGCTCAAGATCATGATGTGCAAACACATTAAACATAGTAGGAACCCCACTCTGTGCTGGGGTTAGCAAACCTTCATCACCTGGCTGCATGGGAAATCCCCAAGCAGTGCCAGAGAACCTGATGTCTAGAGACCTGCCATTTCACACAGGGAAATTCAGCGGCTTGGGGTTAGTAGGTGGCATTTTTGCTGCCGCATGCAGTTCAATGGCTGGACTTCCATTTTGTGTGAAAGTCTTAATTACAAGTTACCTTTCAGTCATCACAATTGAGTACCTATTCCCTAAATTTGACAGGTTGCCAACCACCCATTTCTTAAAACCCTACCAACAAAACCAGTTAAATTTACACGCCGATTTTCTTGTTTATACCAGTGGCCTGTTCATCCTATGTTGATACAAATGTATCAATGTTCCCACCTGCGATTTTCCAGCTTTCCAGTTCTTAATCTAGTTTTAAAAACTATAAGGAAAGAGGTATTTGAACTAATTCTGCAACTTGATACCAACAGACAAAAAGTCCCAACAGCTCCTGCCCTACACGCATTGCATCACTTCCCCACACCCTTATTTAAAAGAAAGACCTTCACCTTGAATTTGTCTCTTTATAATCCCATCTTATTTATGGCATTCAACAACACCACAAAAAGTCAAGTGTTATTTGGTCTTTGAACACTGAACAAAAAAATGCTGCCTTCACCTTTCCTCCCTCCAGTCTCCTGGGCAATCTTCTCCACACGTCCCACACTTCTTGTCAATAACCTTGCAGTGACTTGATAATGCAGTGTCAAGCAGGAGGGTCTCTCCCCATGACCTGATGCCAGCATGTACGTGATACAACAGCGAGTAACAAGCGCTAAGGTGTCACACACTCATGACCTCTTGGCCTCTTAGCCCTTGGGGACTGATATCTCAGATTACTTTTCCCACCAGATGTACTGACCTACGTTCTTTTCCCAATTAAATCTCATCAGTTTCCCAGCACATACAATTTGTTTGAGTCTGGATTGCCTCTTTGTGCCTACACCTGCTTGTTACAGACCCACAAACAGTAAAGTCTACTTCTTTAATTTTAAACCTGCAGATAAAGTCAGACACAGTTCAGTTTTTGTTTTTATAGGAGTGTCCATTACTCTCTGAAAACTTCATGAGCTGCACATCAGAGTTTAACAGGTAGCTAAGACTGTTACAAACTCATTAATCTAATGGTGACGTTTTTACCCAGTGATTTTTGTCCAGTAGATTCTTCTCTACCTGGACCACAAAACAAAGTGTTATTGAAAGATACTATCAGGACACTGTTACATACTAACTTTTCAACAAACTATCACCATTACCATTCCGTATCTAATATATTTGTGCCCTGGTTTTTACGCCTCTGTTGGCTATGTCTGGTTTCTGTATTAATCTTCTCTGAACCCAACACTCTTCCCCAACATTTTCCAACTGGCAGAGAAGCTTTCGCTACCAGGGAAACAAAGAGCTTTCAGCACTGTTAAACAAGCAGGCAGGAAGAGTATTCAATCTTCAGTTGCTTTTTTATTTACCATCTTTCGATCCCAAAACCTTTTATCATAATCTTCTTTAGTTGGAGTTATGGGGCATTTATGTTTTTAGTTGAAATTCTGAACTGCTTGACCCATATGCAGAACTGAGGCATGCAATGTCATTCTCTGGCAAGTGGTATTGATGTCAGCTAGTCCCACCACTAAGGTGGAATCGGGAAAGGTAAGAGTGACACTATAAATTGAGAGAGCATGAGATAATTACTAAAGCAAGGCCTCCAACACACAGCTTTGGAAATATATTATCAAATTCATGACTTCCAAGTCATGCTTACGTGCTCTGCATTTTTATTTGTACACAGAGCAAAAAAAGAGCAAAAGACAGTCAGCAGACTTGGAGAGCTTCTGAATGCTGTAACACTATTTGACGATCCTATATACCACCAAGAAGTTCGGTTTTTACCTCAGTGTTTCAAGTCTCTTCTTTTGTTTCCCACTTTTGCTGTCACTGATTGCACTTTCAATATCTTCATGAATAAAGCTGGCCTAAATAGACAGAAGCAGAAATCATCAGTTATCACCTAGACTATCCAGATGTATGAAATAAATATCTCCTTACACACTTTTTTTAGGGCATCTTTAGATTATGGAATGCCATCTCAAATCCCACTTATTTAAAAGTTCTGAGATAAATTATTTTACACATAAACACAACAAAGAAACACAATGCTTTTGTCAGGGAGTCGGTATTTTTGTCACTGATCCAATCTCAAGCATTATCATCAGATGAGTATGTCATCTAGATACCAAATTTGTCTGAACAGCTATAATTATCTCAAGTAAACCATTATTGCATAAGCTTTTTTTTCCCCTCTGTGTACATAATTTTTGATTTTCTCAAGTATTTTAGGGGAAAGACATACTATAAAAAAAACCTACTATACATAATAGCACCAAAACTACTACAGATAGCAGCAGTATAAAGGATTAGGAAAGTAACTTGTAGTGATAGTTTCCTTTAAGAAACAACAAAAGCCTCCAATTTCTCTTTGATGTAACAGAAGATGAATTTTTCAGAACATTTCTAGTCTGTAGGTTCCTGCCTCTCCACAACTGCAGTCTGCCTCCACCAGTGGCCCTCAAGTGAAATTCTGATGTACGTCTAAGGCATTATTTTAATAGAACTTGCGTTAAATAGGTCACGTCTTCTCATAGGATTTAGAATGCTCTGTTACATGTCTTCAGATGACAAATTTGTTTCCCACACAGGTTGTCAAAGCCCAAATCTGTCAGTGTCTGCCTCATTCTACAAGGACCACATCTTTCTTCATATCCTCATAATAGAGAAGTTTGTAACTTTTGAGGAGGAATATGTAACTTCTGCTTGGACCAGAAGACTTTGTTGAATTTAGGATCCAAGGGGATTAAGGGACTTCTCAGGCTATAATGAATTGCACTGCAAAATATGGACAAAGGACACATTAAGGCTAAAGAATTACTAGAAAAAACTTCAGGGGATTTGAGGAACTTCAACCCAGAAGAATTCTATTAATCATATTCTTGATATTTATTATTCAACAATTTTTTGTTTAGAAAATATTGAATGCCCCAAGTACTACTGATTTTGACTATTTTTTTTTATTGCAGAGGCTCCTGAGGTTCATGGTGAGTTTTAATTAAAAGCAGGAAAAAGGCAAGGGAAAAAGACCTAATCTTTCAAAAGCAGCCAAGTCTCATGGGCAAGGAACAAAACCTGGGGTATGGTCCCAGACTCAAACAATAGCTCAGAAGAAAAGGTGGATCCTGGACTTCCAAGTCAGGAGCTTATGTGCTCTGCATTTTTATTTGTACACAGAGGAACAACTTCAGAAGATGAAAGTCTGAAGAAAAGAGAACACCTCCACACTTCGGGAGGTTGGGTCCAACCAGACCTCAAAAAGGATCCCTTCTTTATTTAACATAATGCCACCTCAACTTCTCATAGAATCCAAATTTCCATTGAAACAGCAAATTCTGTTCAATGAATCACACAGTTAGCCAGTGATCTTCACACCACTCTCTCTATACCAATTTCAAAATGGTTGCACAGTGTGATTTTCAATCTGTTGTTTTAAGACAATGATATGAACTACTACAAAGGAATTAAAAAATACCCATGAAATTATCAATTGGAATTTAAGGAAATACCAATTACATACAGTAACTAATGGAAATGAAAATATATAACCCTGGAAGTACAGAAATATTGCAGAATACATTAAAAAAAATTATTTACACTTGAAGGAAATTTTTTAATCAGAAACGAGCAGTCTCTTCTCCTGTTTTGCCCCTCCTGCAAGTAATATTTTCACTTGCATTGTCTCTCCAGCAGAGCAGAGATGCGAGAGGTGAGAAAGTAAGAAGGTTTAATTGTACAGTGACAAAAGGAGCAGACAAAGGGGAAAGGCTAGGTAAGACTCAGGGCTCAGATCAGTTCTTTGCAGATTATAAGATAAACTTAAGATAACTCAAACTATTTTTACAGCACTTCCTTCAGAAGCGTGAATGCAAACCATATGCATATTCTATAGCTTTACTCATTTGCAAACCTAAATGAGCAGCTACAGAGCCTGAGAATCAATATTTACAGTAACAACATATTTGAACATGCACTAAGGATTCAGCTTACATATTGGACAACTCTCTTGCAAGACATACTACACTACATTTACTAACATACTATAAGCAGTGTCAATACCATAAATGCATTAAACTTAAAGCATATTTATGAGGATAAAAGAATACAATTATTTTCTGTGAATCAGCTCTTTTGATTTTATCCACTGTACTTGCCAATTCATAAAATTTCCCCTATTCAAATAAGTCATAGACCTCCATTACTACCTTACCTTAATCTCATCACATTGGAAAAGATGCAAATCGGGCTTGTTTTGGGTTGGTTCTTTACATACTAATGCAAGAATTGAATTGTAATTGCATGCATTCATCACAGCTTGGCAATGCTGAATTGTGTTTAAAGGAAAATTCTCCAGTTCATTCTGTCGGAAGAGGTAAAAACAACAAACAGAAAAAACCACCTTACTACACAGTGTCCTGATCTCAGAAAAGCTGCACGAGTTAAAAAGGGAAAGTGATAATAAGCTAATTAAAACACCGAATCTCACGTACATCGTTTTTCAGCCTGTTCCCTTTCTCTCTCTCTCTCTCTCTCTCTCTCTCTCTGAAAATGAGACTGCCACTCACAGATCTTACCTTTGATTCCAAGTCCACCAAACTGACAGCTTTGTCATCCACTTGAAGAATCATATCTTGAGTCCACACTTTGCCTTTGGCATCCAGCAATTTCAGCTTCCTTATTCCATCATCTACTGTAATCATTGCCTCTTTTCGGTCCAGAACAAAGGTGGTCAAGTGCTAGTGAATGGGATGTACATTTAAAAAAAAAAGGTAATTTTCCCTATTGCTTGACAGTGTCAGTATTCAAATTGCCAGGAAATAGCAATACAAATTATTCACAAATAAAAATGCCTTTGTATATGACAGATCCCACCAATAAGCCACAGAGAGGTTGTTTGGTCTGTAATGTCATTTCAAGTCAACTGATTTTTGTAACTCACTGTTTGTCATCCTCTGTCATATTCTGACATATTTCAGGTATCAATGCTAGAATTAAACCCTGAGTATTTAATTAGCTTTCTTGAGGAGTGAAAACCTGTCTTTCTTGGCAAGCTGAATTCAGGAAGCGTCAACAGAAGCTTCCCACAAACACCCTGCCAACGTACCTCCACCACCACCCTGACCTGGAGTGTCCTCAACTTCCAGAGCTGCCAGCTAGCATGCTGATGGCAACCATGATGTGCTTGCATCTGACTGGGATAGCTTATGGACAGGCTAGTCGCTTCTGTTACATGGATCACAGTAGAAATGTACTGTACTAACTACTTCTGCTCACCATCAACTTGGAATATTCTCCAAATTGAACTAATGGTCTAGAAATTAAATATTACCTCACAGATGTCACCTCAACTAGCCTCCCTGTCATTACGGTTTCAATAATTTCTCCTTCAACATGTCAACCATGCAAGGCAACCCATAAAATTATTTCTTTTTATCCAGGCATAAATCCAGCTTCATATTCTTACTGAAGATCTGGTTACACACATTCAAGCTGAACCAATTTTAACATATGCCTGCACATCTATCTTCTAAATAACTAAAAAAAAAAAAAAAAAAAAAAAAAA
>Ga0065711_1003124_pt1 | contig 35523 bp, 21 predicted proteins | sample Hoacrofraction12_FD_59098 | JGI IMG/M metagenome (GOLD analysis project Ga0065711, IMG submission 59098) | Hoatzin crop microbial communities from Cojedes, Venezuela - Epithelial fraction 12 v2 (version 2) | ecosystem: Host-associated > Birds > Digestive system > Esophagus > Crop | place... | reverse complement strand
TGGAGATATTCAAGACCCACCTGGACAAGGTCCTGTGCAGCCTGCTGTAGGTGACCCTGCTTCGGCAGGAGGGTTGGACTAGATGACCCACAGAGGTCCCTTCCAACTCCTACCATTCTGTGATTCTGTGGTTCTGTGTTCATTGGTCATCAGGCTCGCAAGAGCTGACATAGAGAAACTGTACTCCCTTCCGTATTGGGTAAGGTACAGTGGGCATATGGTTGGGCCAGCATTGTCTCTACTTCTTTAGAGGCTTGGCATTTTCAGTGAACGCCACAGTGCCCATATTCCCATTGCCTCTCTAAAACCAGGGCTTTTGATCCACCCATATCTCACATTTCGGCACTCACCTCTCTGTCAAGCTCATTATTCCTGTTCTGGTTCATTCTTCCTGGCTCTGCTTCAAATGAAAGAACCAGGTTCCTCAAACAAATGGATTTTGCAGAACACGTGTCTGTGCGGCAGGGCAGAACAGATCCTCTTGTTGTCCTGGCACCAGGGCAATACCTGGGCGTCTCCTCTGTCTGTTATCACTGCAACCAAATCCTTGGCTGCATTGAGGTGATGTTAGGTGCAGCATCTCTGGCCATCACTTGCCTGAGTGTGTCTAGAGAATGAGAGGTACCTGCTCCTCCATCCGTCCTTGGCCAAGAGTTTTCTCCACTTTAGAACAACCATGCAGTCAAAGTGGAGTTTGTGCATGTGTCAGTTTTAAAAAGGACAGACTCCATTATAAATCTGCATGCACTGACCTGCAGTTCAGTCAAAGTATATGAGAAGACCGGAGACAGATCTGCTAGATTTGGTGTAGACACATCTTTTGGATTCCCTCAGGGCAGCTGAGTAGCATCCTCAGTGCTATTCTACTAAAGTTCCCCGATGAGTCTCTTCTGCACTTCCCAAAGTATTTCCAGACAAAAAAAACAGCTCACAGAATTTTCCACGGGGGCCCAAGATTTAGACCTAACCGTATACATACATGCATGTTAACATACAGCATACATACATATATATGTGTATATGAATATAGGCATACATTGTTTTATCATCACTTACCTTCCTGTCCCATGAAACAGGGTGACACACAATAAGCTTTTCTGTACAGGGTCTCTATTTTTATCTGAACAAGCCCATATTCCCACACAAGATGCTGTGGACAGACAAGTTCTATGCTACGCCACTGCCTCACTAAAGGGACACATAAACCTCTCTTCAAATTCCCCTTTTAATGGTTGTTGAAGGTACAATATTTCATGCAGTATGTCAGACAACATCATCTCTTAGCTCAAGGCCTCTGACAGCACCAAGCCCCTTGAGGAGGCAGGCAAGAAGCAACGCAGTCCTTAGGAGAGGGATTAGAGTCTCCATTCATTACCCTGGCCCTGACACTTCTCCTTCAGCTCCTGCATTTCAGTTTGGCAGTGTCTCCCCAGTGCAAAATATCAGGAGTTACAATGCACTCGGAGGAGATGGGAGATCTACGTTTTTGATAGGGAAGTTGTGAGATTTGATTCACGTTGTCGTAAGTGTCCATTAGTGCCCATTCCTTCTTAAGCCTGTGGTTTCCATATGTACACCTTCCAACAGCCCCCTGTGAGAGGAACAGGTCTTCTTTCAGATTCAAAAGTTTCTTTATTTTTTATAACTCTTCTTTTGTGCTACACTTCTGAGTACAGTGCTGAGGGACCAAAGGTGACTTCTCTAGGAAATCTTGCCTGGACTAAATAAATTCTTTCCTTTTCTATTTAAGACTAATTAAGAAATGCTGAAGGAAAAACAGGTCAGAGCTACTCTGAGATTGTTCATTCCATCCCCCAATTATTCACTATACACTAAGCCTGAAAGAGCTGTAATTAGATATCAGAAAAGCCTGACGAGGTTCTCTTTCTGTGTAGTTCCAAGCATGCTGGCAGTCCTCCAGAAGTTAAATATATAAATAAATCTTATTCTTTTCACCAGATTTCTTCTGTTCATCGTACTTGTCCCTTTTTTCTCTCCAAGGTCTAACTCAGCTGGACCTTCCCTATTTAGTACCCCATCCACTGAATAGGCCCGTACAAACATGAAGGGAGAGACTGCTTTTTCTCTGTTGCAAGATGCTAGAGAGTCCAGCCTAGCAATGTGCTTTCATGAAGCTCTTGGAGCAACTTGTGCGAGATTCAGAAAACCCCAGCAGCTTCTGCAACCCAAATATCTTTGCAGATCTGTGCATTAATACGGGATCCAGACACCCGTGTTGGGTTTCTCCGGTGTAGGTATGCCGCTTAATAATTAGTCCCCTTGCCCTAGCAGGTTAATTGAAGAGAGGTGTGCCAGGTGCCCAGGCTCTCCACGCTGCCGGTGAGAGGAGCGAGTTGCAGGAACTTCAAGGAGCTGAGAGTTTGGTGCATTTGCTGCTTTTGAAAGTGTTGTCTTTAGCAAAGGAGTCAGTGGCCAAGTCCACAACGTTAGGTTGTGGTCTGATTTCCCTTATTTCATAGTCACATTAGTAAAAAAACTATTCAGTCGATTTAAAAGCCTGGCCAACTTTTCTGTCTCAGGCATTTCCTCCCTCTACTTCCCTTCTTCAATTTCTGTTTGCTTTAGATGAACGTAATTCTTTATGAGAAATGGTACTTGTTTCCCTATTTCACTTATTATTGACGCAGTAATTTACATTGATGAGTAGGAGCCCTGTAAAAGGATTTACATGTCAAACTGAAACCATATAGATCCTTCTACCTGCAGGGTATTTTCAACAGCAGATACTTTTCCCTGATGTCATAGTTACTCTTTAACTGGATCAGCCTTGAACCCTCAAAAAATGTTGGCTTGCTCAGAGGAAAAATGTATTAACTTCCAACAGTTTTTACCCGAAATGACTTCAGAATATTTTTTTTGCAAGAATTAGGCAAAAGAAAATCCACACACAACCAAGCATGTGGAACAAGAGACTCAAAACAAGCTGCTTCAGTCACAGGCTTCCCAAAACCAACAACCTTCATACGTGGGAGACTCCAGCCCTCAAGCTGATGAGTCAGGATTGGTGGCTTACACTTCAGCTTGTGTTTCTAAAACAAAGACCTTTATTGCCGCCGTCTTGTAATAAAGTGAAGACCACGAGGAATAAAAGTGCTGGGCAATATGTTTCTTGTGTGTGTGAGCGTGCCCCTGGAAAAATACTAAGCTAAGAAAGGAAATAATGTAAATGGCAGAAAGAAAGCCTCCCTTGTTTCATACTTCTTGACCTTGTCTGGTTTGCATCTGTTACTACATTTTTCACTGAAGAACTTTTATTTCTTTTATACGTATGAACGACTGTTTATGACTGGCACTTTGAAAATGTGGCTTTATTCTGATTAACTTTACTTTTTGTGTGTACTTAGCCCTTTTTAAGACCATATTTCTCAAGCTATGTTAAAACATGAGCAAAACGAGCACATGGAACAATTTATTGAAATGTCGGGCAGGTTTGACAGGTGCAGGAGAAATTGCTTGGTTTCACAAACTGAAACAGTTGCAGTTTTATAGGTGATGAAATTGCAGTGGGATGGGGTTTCACATTTGTTAGTTCATCTTGTGTTTGCTGTTTTGGTTTTGAAGCATTGAGTCATTTCCCACTCTCCAAGGAGGACCCTAAGACCTATTCCTCAAGTGGATGAGGCATCTAGTGTCCATGGAGTGAGGGGAAGCTTGGTAAAAATTCTACTGAATTTCAAGGTAGACTGAAACGTAACTAGAAAATAACAGTTTTCTCCTTGTGGGACTATAAATAAATGTTGCTTGCAGCTTTGGAGGCAGGAAATTCTACAAACATGGGATCCACCTTTCAGATAGACTGAGCTAGATTTCATTAAGTATCTTAAAAGAATATCATACACAGAAAGTTTTGAATCATTAATCAACAAATGTTAACTTCATAAGAGTCGCTTGTATTAAGGAGTTTTACTTTCATTCTGTGCAATTGCTACAGGAAGATGTATGTTTTCTTTTCAAAATATTCAGGACCGTATGTTTTCCTACAGTGACAGGATATGTATCAAGTGGTGCCACTACCCTAAGTTCATTTTTATCATCCTTGCTGGGAAAAATTAAGATGAAAAATCAATGAAAGATCTTAAAAGAATTGGTCACATTTGGCACTGGATTAATTTGTCAAAACACTTGAATTATAAAATCGTCTCCTAACTTAAATCTACACTGAAGATGGTGGTTTAATACATAAGTTCTTGTGTGGCTTGACATAATACAATTTTTTAAATCCTGATTGAAATGTGTCGGTGCGTCACACACTGCTGTGCACAGGATCTCAGCTGGGATGCCATTTAAAAATGGCTGATTTTAGCAGTATTCTTAGCAACTCAGCAGCAAAGGCAAACTGGCCACTAGAAAAAGCTAGGAAGAGAAACGGTGGGCATTTTCCTGGAAGACATGTCTTTGAGCAAACATGTCTCCTTTGACTCAGGAACAGAAGAACGAAGGCACTTCCCTTGCGTGTGTTACCCAGAGGTCTGCTAGATGAGAGGAGCAGCCTAAAGCTCCAGAGTGCTCCAGTGGGGCTCCTGACCGGGGCTGTGCCAGTCTCCCCACAACACTGCCATGCCATGCTGCAGGTGAGACCACATGGGCTGCCCAAGCCCCTGCTTGCCAGGTCCCAGCCCCAGCCTTCCCTTGCAAAGGAGCTGACCTCTGAAAAACCACTCTCATCTCTCACCCGGAGCTGCTCTGGGAATATTGCAGCTTTCTGAGGTATATGGTCTGTCTCGCAGCTCTGTGAGTGTTTTGGTACGTCTATCTGTCAGGGCCAGAAGGACTGGATACCTTACATCAGCTCATCTGATGGCCCTGTCTGCTTTTAAGATGGATAAAAAATTAGGATGGTGTGCAATATTATATAACAAATTACAAGGGTCACCTTCTGCTAAATCAAAAGGAGATTAGCGAAGTGCAGTATCAGGCTCAAATTAGGAACAGGAAAGTTATTAATTTCAGGCCACACAAAGTGTGCTTCACTGCTCTGAACTCTCTGAAGCTTTTGACTGAATGGCTAAGGATGACTGCTGAAGGGGACTTGGTTCTGTGTTCAGTCACCCGCTGTGGTCAGACACTGCAGCCATTACTCTTGTACTGCAGGCAAGCTTTATCATGCTGTGATATTTCAGCCCAGACTACTGAAGGATGCAAAATAATTATTGAATCAGAGATTATTGAATTAGAGAATAGGGAAGGTATGAGCGAGCAGTCTCGGACTATTTGGGATAGGATTTGGGGTTCTATTGCTTATGTGGGTTTTATTTGATCTAGAAGAAAAGCATTTTTGACTTGGTTGCCTGGAAATATTAGACTTGCGCATATACAATAAGACCATTTTGTTTTGTTTTCCTGTTTGACATAATAGGCACAGAGAGGGTGTTTATATGCCAGCATGGACAATGAATCTATTGTCTTATTTCTTGTAGAAACAAGTGCCATCAGTGCTTACAATTGATCCAAGAGCTCTTACCTGATTCCAACACATCAGTTATTTATTCAGAGAGAAAAGAATCTCATGATATTAACAATTGTTATCAAGGACAACATGGGAGGAAGAGAGGAAAACACTAAGTGGTGCCTGTTCAGTTTAGATTTTTTTTGTGTCACAGTTCAAACAAATCAGCCAGTCAATGTGAGAGCACAGCAAAAGCTGATTTAGCTATCAATGTGAGATGTGGGCTTTACAGACTTTCTCTTGCACCACTGGAGTTGGCAAGAGCTTTCCCATTTACTGGAACAGGAAAATCCGCCAGGCAGTTGTCTGTGCGCTCATTAACACTCGTTATCAGCATTACTGGTGTGCCTAAGTTTTCTGCTGCTCTTCTTGCCTTCACTTGGATGCAACTTGTTCAGCAGCAATACTTAGAGGATCCCAAATTCCTCAAGCCACTTTTGTACCCATCACCCTTTGGGATTGGTGTCTGACTGCAGTCCCATGCTGACATATATTTTTAAGAATCTCACCTTTGCTGCCTTGCTGCTGTGGCCTGGAGACATGTCATTCACACTTAAGACCATAAAAATCTGCCCTATTTACTTCAAGTGTTAACACTGCAAGTGATGACAACAACAAATATAGAAACATTTACTATGCTTCCTCTTGGATACATTTGATTTCTGTCAGATGCTGTTATGGTAAGTGAAATACTTTGGTGTGGGAAAGTGTGTGTGTGTGTGTGTGTGTGTGTGTGTGTGCGTGTGTGTGTGTGTGAACAGCAACAAAGTACTGACTAATAACCACGACAAAAGCCCCGAGATGCTCACAACAACACGATGAACCTGAGCAGCCATGTGGCACAGAATAGCTCAAATTCTCAGCGTGAAGCAGGAGTGTACCCAGGTCTGAGGAACCCACAAACACTTCCTGGCCCTCAGACTCAGGTATGTGTCCCAGCCCCTGTCATGGTGGGACAGCTGTGTCCTCCTCCCTGTGCACTGGGTTGTATGGGAGGAAACCTGGAGACATGAGCTGAAGGGGAGTGACGCGTTGAGCTTTGTGGAGTGATGGACATTTACACCAGACCAGTTTGCCCAGTGGCTGTATGTCATAAATTGATTAGGTAGAGGTAGATGGACATGGTAGAAGATTATTACACATTCCAAGTAAAAAAAAAACAGAACTAGGATAGGTCAATCCTCTAATCCAGCCCTTAAGGCTCCAGAAATCGCTGGGATGCTAGGAAGATCATGAAAGGCATCAAGTTAAGACGGTCACATATGCCTTTGTGTGCTCTTCTTTGTGATATTTATTAGAGTCACACCTACAGGCAGCCACAAAGGTGGAGGCTGTCCACAAAGATTTGTTAAAAAATTTATGATGAAACAGCAAAGGAAGAGAAGGATGGGAGGAGAAACTGAGCCCCAGAGAACTGGCACAGATACCTCTAGAGCCTGCAGGAGTCCTGTTGCATTCAGAGGTGCATTCCTCTCTCTTGCAATACCAGGTGCCCAGGACCGAAGTGTGCCGGGGCTCCTGTAAAGAACATTGTCATTCCCTGCACTCCTCCGCCCCGAGAGCTGTGGCTGCTTCATCCTTTCCCAGCTCTCCTCCACACGCAGGCAACTTATCTCCTGGCACATTGGGAGGGCTGAACTCTCCATGGATCCAGGCCATGTTCATCCACGCCTGGGTGGAAACAATGTGCTCTGTCATTTGGCCTCAGCCCGCTTTTTAGAGAGCAGCTTCTCAGCTTGCAGAGAAAGCAGCAAATGATGACTCTGCAGTGACTTGCCCTTCACTTTCCTTTTTAAAATGAAATGTGATTATTAATCAACAGAGTGATGTGTCTCAGGGCTCTGGAGGGGAAAAAATAGCTTGAGGTGATTTGACAAAATGATTCTTTTGCTGTGCTGCATTTCCCACGGGGCATGACAAATTAAATGTCGAAGCCAGCTAGAGAGTAGTGATATATCTCAGTCCGGGCATTAATCAGCTTGTCTCTCATTTACCACTTTCCATTTAAGTAGATGACTGTATACAGTTTGAACAATGGAGCTTTTTATTCTGTAATCTCCCTAACTGTAATTTAAATAGGCTTCCTGACAGTTGCCCTCAAGGCTGTGGGGGAGATGATTCCAAGAGCTCCATGTCCACCTAGGGCTTACATAATGGATGAAAATTCAAATCCTGGTCCAACGTGCAATTAGATAACGCCAGGAAAAGGAAAGAAGGGATCGGATGGACTGCAATCGGAGAAGGAGAAAAGTACATTTGATATCACTGGGAGGCAGAACTAAAACACACACACACGCACTGACCTAGATCACGGTTGAGGCATTTGATACTGTCTGGTCGGGAAATGAATATTCAGAGACTTTGCAATGCAGCATGTAGAGTAAATAGGAGCTGACTGAGAGCCATAAAAACCCATGAACTGATGCAAACAGGAACATTCATGAAGAACGGAAATTTAAGTACAGAGGAGTTCAAGTGCACAGAGTGGTTTATTTCAATCCCCCCAAAAAACAGGAAAAAAGCTTTTCCAGAGTTTCAGAGGAAGAAAATGCTGCCACACAGATCATATGGTTACACAGGCCGTCAGATTAAATTCAATACTCTTGTGCTGATGGGTGTGGTGTTTCACTGAGAACTGGCTGATAATACTGGACCTCCAAGCAGATTGCCACAGTTGCACTTAAGCCTTTCCAGCATTCATTTTACCCTCAGTCTTCAGCAAATGTTTGCAATTTTAGATATCTAATGGCCTATCAAATTTGTCTACAAGTTTATGCCCTCCTTCTTTCACATTAATATTTACTGCTTTAGAATAGATGTGTTCATATTGCTAAATCCTGCTCAAACCAGTAGTCTGCACCAGGCACTGGGACTTAGTGCAGTAAAGTGACTCTCACATCCACAAAGTACCTCATCCTGCAAAACCTTAGGTCCCTGCATAAGGTGCCTTTTCCTTTCCAGTGTATTCCACACTCCTGAGAGTCAAGCCTTCAGCTGGGAAGCCAGAAAACAAGCTTGTCTGTGTCCTGAGAAGCACTGGGTTTTCCAGGGTCTCAAAACCAGGGAGGACACCCCTCCATGGCCACTGGTGACATCGGTGCCTGCTTCCCTCCAGCAAAACCCACATCTGCATCGGTAGCGGCCTCCAGAGAACAGGCTGCTGTTTCTCTCACGGAAAATATTGCTCATGATTACAGTGATGGGGACAGGCTTATGAATACCTGATTAAAGTATAAAATGTGCTGAGTCGACTGATGCCATTGACAGCTGAGCCATATGAAATTAAAAGCCGTATCTGTTTGCTATTACATAAGAGGAAAAGCCAGGAGTGGAAAAAACCCCTGGAACTTGGCAAATCTCATTTAATCACATCTGGCAATTTTCTAGTCTGAGTGATTATCGCTGTTGGATATCATGTTTTTGGAAAGTAAATCAAACAAAGAAACTAGAGCAAACAAGAGTCAGAAAATAAGAGCCTTTAAAAAAAAATACTTGTGCACCTTTCAGCAATATTATAGGCCATGCCTCGGAAAAGGGTATTTAAAGCTTTTCTCTAGGAACACTCACTTTTCAGTTTACTTTAGGATTAGTGACAGATGGCTACGCACTAAGAGGGTGTACAACACTCCTTTGAACTAACTTATCTTGAAAGAATGGGGAAAGTTTTAATCAGTTTTCTTTGTGTTCATTGCAACAAATACAAGAAATACCAAACAACTTTGACTAGCCTCAAAGGTCCTTTGGTGGTCCAACAAAACCAGAAGTACAAAAAAATCCTAAAATGTGACAAAGTAGATGGATATACTGAAGTATATTCCCAGCCATGAAGGTCTGTGAGTGTGAAGTTGATCGCATTTTTTCCAAACAAATAGTTCTATCTCAAGGCTAAAAACAATAAAATATCATTTGACTTGAAAATGTGAAATTTCTGTATATGGAAAAGTTGACATGAGTTGCTTTGACACCTTCAAAACTCTTTCTTTTTGGAAATTACTCAGGTTAGTAGATGTATTAAAGCTGATCATGTTTCACAAGCAACCTTGGTAAATCCTTTTCTTGCTTTGAATTTTTTTCTCTCCAAACAGGGCAAGGCAAGGGTTCCCTGAAACATTTTGAATCAACTTCTTTCTAATAGCACTAGCGCAATATTTGACAAATCTCAAGCCTGTCTGCGTGTATGGGTATGGATGATCTCTTGCTCAGCCTTAGAAAGTAGCGACAGACACTAGCCCTAAGCGAGAGAGGATGCTGATCGGCAGCTACTGCGCCACGAACGACTGGCAGCTCACACCACAGGCAAAGCAGACTCTTGTCCATCTGCACAGTCCTGTGAGGCTGTACATTTAAAGAATTAGTGTGGGAACAGTGAACCTCATAAATGCAGTTATAGCTTAAGCAGAGACTGCTGGGCACTCCACATCAGGCGTGTAGTAGAAGCAATTTCTAGGGGATATGAGTTGTTGATGAGAAAATGGCGTAACAAACCTATAGTCATGATGAGGCAAGAGAAACTGGGACCTCTTTTCTGTTCTGCTCAGTCCTATTCAGATTATTTCAGACACCCTTAAAGAGTCAGCTGCTTGTACTCTGCAACGGCAGATGAAGTTGCCTGGTGAGTTTAAAGAGCTTCGCTTTGGAAATGAAAGTACGGAAATCTTCAGAAGCAGTTCAGAACAAAATTGCTTCCTGCAGCTAGGAGCAGACTCTCATTTACTTACTGGTAGATTGGGACACCATCGTAAAAATAATAATAAAAAAAAATATTTCCATAACCAAATACTCCTTACGCCACCATGAAGAATGACAAACCTGGCACTGTAGTATATCAGCATCATACAGCGCCCTAAACAACAAACTGTCATCTGCTCCCTGTTAGTCTGTCTTAGTCAGTCAGGGAAGCAACTGTGAGAAATTTCTTCAAAACCATTTTTCTTTTTTTTATTGCAATTGTGTGTTGGAGCTTTTCTAGTGGAAATGAATTCAAAAGAAATGAAGCCTTGCACTTCAAAATCTTTAGTGACATTTAATTAAGATAGTCCAAGTCAAACAGAGCTATAGATCTAAGGTACTTGTCTAGTGTAAATGTAAATATTAAAAACGCAAAAATCTTTGAAGTCTATTAAGGTTAAAGCTCTACAAAAACCTATAGTGTAGACTTACAATTCAATGACTAACACATAAGCGTAATGTTTCAATAAACTTAACTGAGTCACTCTAAAAAATAATATATAATCTACAAATGTCAACAGAAACCTGAGACCTGCATAGCTAAGCCCAGGGAAGTTCTTTTCCTTCAGAAGTCAGCTCTTGGCCCTGCTGCTATGAAGGTGCTGCCAATTCATACTTCCGGTTTCGAATCAATATTTTCAATTTTTTTGGATAGGGATACATGTTGAAAGTCAATGGTGAATAATGTTGTTTTCCACTCAGAGTATTGGTAACAATTACCACACTCTTAAGTACACATTACTCTGCATTATCTGTGATTTTTAAAGGGTAAATTTAGGGTTTGTCTGCTGAGGGATACTGAGGGATGTTAGTCTGAATTATGTGAAGACGTGAAATTAGAAGAGAATAATTAAATGCCATTCAAGTCCTCATGGACCTTTCAATTCAGAATAAAACCTGAAATTTTAACTTAGATAAAAGAAGCAAATGGCTACAGAATGAATTACTCCCATCTTCATTCTGAACTGAGCCTTCCACACAAGGGTTTACTGTGTGCTTGCCTAATTTGTACCTGGGCCAGCAGACATTAGCACTTCTACGTAGGCAAGTTCTAAAACCAACAAACCTGTCGGATCTCAAGGTAGCGCGCTGGCACCCACCGAAGTGGCAGCCCCTGCTCAGCTCCCTGTGCTGGCACCCACCGAAGTGGCAGCCCCTGTTTGGCACCGAGCCCTGGCTTGGCATCCCACAGAATTTCGCCGAGTCGGCATGGCACCCTGGACTGAGCAGATGCGGCCTGGCATATATGAACCCGAGCTTTGCTCGATCCAGCAAATGAAAAATGAAATTGTTTTAAACCTTTTCTCTCCCAGTGCATTTGAACTGTGGGTGTGCTAACTTATTGGAACTGGCTCCAACTATTTAAAAAAAAAATCCTGGTAATCCATCAAACCTCCAAGCTGGATACTCCTGAAATTTTCCCACATTAGTTTCTTCAAAAACCTGTTGTACTAAACAGAAAAACAGTATGACCAGACCAGTGTTCATAATCATACTTCTTTTTCAGCTCTTAGTACAGGCTGTACCTATAATTTGAAAATATCTGTTTAATCTAGTATTTTCAAGCAGCAAAAAGACATTCAGAGGAAAAATTGTGTACCTGAGTTAAAACCAGGAGTCAGCCTGGAATGAACAATAATAAGAAAAATTGTTTAGGATTCAACCTGAACTCAGGGACTGCTTGCTGATGCTAGAGCCAGAAGATGTCACCTACACTCAGGTGTGTGCAGCTTCATAAAATGCATGCCCTGTTATGTTCTCTCATCATTACTATTCACACAAGTTAAAGCACTGGTGGGTAATTTTTCTTTCATGATCATTATGCTGCTGAATGTATATTTCATTGTCATTAAAAGATACAGGTACAAGATCATTTGATACAGACAGATCTTTCTGCATCAGGAGTACCCAGGTCACATCTTGAATGCTTCCTAGTACACAGGCAGGCTCAAGATCTGGAAATGAAAACACATGACAGGTGCAGCTGTAACAGAAATTATTGATTAACTGTGTCACTGCAAATGCCCTGGATTTGAAATCACAAAACCGGACGTCATTAGGTCTTAATGAAACCTCAAACCGAGATTTGCATTTGAGTTCCTGCCTGAGCTGATGCTGTGTGTAATCAAGTAGTCTCGAGCAAAAGACTGCGTGGTCTCTTGGATTTTAGGAAAAGCTGAACCTGTACCTCATTGCAGCCCAGACCCCTCTCTGCTGTCTTTTCAGTTCTTCTTTCATGTACGCTTTTGCCTACTGTGTGCACCCATAGTTATACGACTGAAAGAAAGGCAGAACCAGGTCAGAAAACAACTGATCACCAGTCTTAACTTAAAAAGACAGAATGAACAGTCATTTACCCTGCTCAGAATCACATTAAATACATTGTGTGCTTCCCACAATAAAACTACACTGGAAAACCAAGCATGGGTTTTTTTACCAAGAATATAATTATTCTTTTCAACATACCAAATTCTGGAATTAGATCAAGACACACAACCATGAATTTACTTGGGGAGAGTAATATATTTAATGATGTGCTTAACAATCATAGAACCAATTGTGCTTGGCAAAATAAATGTGTTTAAAATCTGCTAGAGTCAAAAGATCAGTTTCAAAATATGTTTATTGAAATGAAATCTGAAAAAAAATAACCCTTCCCCCTACAACTTCAATGCAGCAACTTGAAGCTAAAAAAGTCTGGATAAGGAAAACAGTAAGCCAATAATCTCTCTGCACTAGTAGGGAATTTAGGAATTATAAAAGCACAGAAGTTTAATAAAAAACATACATTAGTGTTAACCTCCTGGAAAAATGACACCACAGAACTTTAAGCATTTGGGTTTCAATCCTGTAAAATTTGTTACAAAAGCAAGCAGACATGGTACTTGCCAGCTATGATATCCAAAAACTGTAGTGACCAAAACGGGGGCTGACATTGTAGGGATGCTCCAAAGCATGGGAGTAGGGACTAATGTCATCCATACGAACTGACGCTGCTAAAAACTGCAAATGGGGAATGCAGTGGGAAGTGGCTCATTTGCCCACAGAAGGACATCTATTTGCTTAGTTTCCATAGAGAGGAGAGAAAAATTTTCCTAACCTTGAGATTTCCGGCAGGTCAGCACAGCAGGGCAATTGCGGGTGTATCGCTCACAGAGGAGTCACCAGCAGAAGGCTGGTCAGATACGTTTCATTCTGTTTGTTTATCATACGTGATCCTGGTAACCAGTTGCAGTGATCTAGATTTCTACTGTTAATCAAACACTTGGCATCATGCTTATGACTAATGTAGCGTAAAATGTTTATTTTCCTGATGTAAAGCATCCTCCAATGGCAAATATCCTGTCCTAATGAAGCATGGTGATGCCGAGGCCGAGTGCTTTTTCCGGCTTCCCTCTGTGGAAGTGGCACGGGGTGAGTGCCGTGCACCCCAGTGCGAGTCCCTGCAGCCCTGCCCCGCTCCCCTGAGGTTCAGCTCCCGGAGAAAAGGGGCTCTCTTGCCAGTAGGAGCCTGGTTGGGCTGTCAGCTCTGGCTGGCTCAGCTTTCCCCCTCTGGACTGGTAAAGCACATCCTGATGCGTCCCTGTCCTCGTTTCGCATTCAAATGAGAGAGCTCTGATCAGCTTGAGTGCAAACACAGCACAGCTCATATAGTAGTGTCTTTGCTTTCATAGTACAAAATTAATTGGAAAAAGAGCTCAGAAAGGTCTCTGACCCCTCACTTGTTAAAAAATCCAATACTTTTGATTCACTTGGCAGAAAACAGTCACAGAAGTGAAAGGAAGAGCAAAGAAAGTGCACAAGGCTGACATCGTGCCCTGTAAGTGTGGCGTATTATGCTCCTAAATAGTGTCCTTCCTGCTCTAGTGCCCCAGGTGCTAGCCCAGGAGCTGCAGAGACAAGGGGAAGGCAAATTAGAGGAGTGGGGGTCAATATTCAGGGCAGGTCAACATGAGAAACTGACTCTTGAATGTAGTGATGGGGGGGCACAGAGAAGGCTGAGATTGTGTATGACGTCAGAGATGAAACAAGATATTGCTGTTGAAAAAGGACTGCAGAAAGCTTATAGTATTTCGATCGTACACCTGCAAAACCAGTCTGCTTTCTCCCCACAGGGGGAACTGAGCTGTCTAGGCTGGTAATACTTGCTTTGGGTAGTTGTCTTTCTCTTCTTAGCAGTCTACCATATATTTTAATATCTTTATGAAGCCTGAAAACTTTGTATTGTGGGTAAACTTACAGCAGACTTGCATGAAATAGCAAATGATTCTCTGCATAAAGAACCTGGCTATGGTGTGCGCTCACACACACGCCCTGGTATGGCCTTGTACTTTCTCCTGTAGAAAATTGATCCTGACCCTATATGGTATCTGATTATTTTCCCCAATCAGTGCCTTTATCCGCATCAGAAACCCTACTGCACCACCCCAGCTGCTGCAAAGAGAGTCCCTAATCTCCTTCTGTGTTGGCAGGTACGAAGGTGGATTAAGAGCCCAATGGTCAGCGTTGAAAAGCACCCACCTACCAGCCTCAAATACCCGGGGCCCACCGTGACGCATTTACCTCTCGGGGACGCGGAGCTCGAGCCTCCTCCGCTGTGCCAGACCTGCCTGAGCGACCACCCTTCCCAGCGAGACATCGCTCCTCCGGAGGCCGAGTCCTGCTCCTGGGAGAGCCAGAGAAGCAGCAAAGTAAGCTGCTCTTTCCTCCCCCCAGAATTTGTTTAGACGCTTCGCACTGGTAACGGGCCTGTGCTTACGAGGTCGTGCTTCCCTCTGGGAGAGGGGATTGTCCAAAACTCTGCTGACCAAGGCTGTTGTGCACATCTTGGCTCTGCTTTCTACCTTGAACTTTGGTACCCGTGGACAGCGTGAGAAACCAGAGGTTCTTCACTAAAGCACTGCGATGTAGTCTCGCAGCATTTGAACAGATTAGTAGTAGCACAAAGTAGTGTTTCCCCATTTTACAGAAACTGAGGTGCAGAGAGGTGACATTACCCTTCCAAGATAATGAAAAGGATCAGGACTTGTTAATTTTTTTCCCTTCTGTCCCACAATTCCATGACGACCCTTCTTCCCTCCCCCAAGCCATACCTAGCTTTCTCCTTAGAAATAAGAATTTGCTCAGGGAGTTTTCCTGAGCACGAGGAGAACGATTTGGCAGGTCTTCTAAGTAAAGGGAAACCCTGGCTTGCCTGAAGTCATGCCAGTGTGTTATAAATGACAACACCATTCTGTGTGTAGTGCTGGGCACCTGCACACAGATGTGAAGGTGGCAAAACCGTGAGGGCTGAGATTAAATGGTCAAGAAGGGGCTTTTCTGAGGCAGAACTGAGACCTTTCTTTCATCGTTCTGCTCCACCTAATCCCTGTGGAGAAAAGCCAAATGCAGAACAGAAAGTCTTGCTCAGAGCCTGTCATCCCTGACAGAACCATCCCTGCCTGGAAATGGCACACAAAAAAATGAGGGAGTTGTAAAAACACAAAAGCAAACAAATAAGAATCTTTCCAAGTACAAAGCAGAGCAAATGTGACCAGGCATTTATCAAAGCCTCAGCACACAGCTCACAGCAGAAACATTTTTTCATGCTACATCTGCTGCATTTTTAAACAGGGAAATTCAAACAGCAGGTAAAAACAGAAGTCCTGTGCACTTCAGAAATCCAGAAAAGGCATTTTGGTGAAACATACGCACAAGCGGAGGAGCTAATTACTCCTCCATTTTACTTCATTAAGAAGATTAACTTTGCTCAGGCTGGAGCATGAAAAAATGAAAGCACCAAAGGTGGAGGATTCTGCAAATCCGTTGCCTTGCCATCAATCACTTCTACTCCTCTACAGCTGTAGGGCCTCACGACCTATTTCCATCAGGTTTTACGTGCATATGGGATAGATTTGGCTGAATGCAGATTTCCCCAGACCCCTCTCTCAGTCTCATTACTGCAGGCAGCGGAGAGGCTGCTTACTCAGCAGCTGGCGTCTGCAGCAAGGGGGATACTTTGTACACTGCTTTAAAAACAATGTCGCCTGGCGAAAGACTCCTTGGACAAAGCTATCCTGCATAAGGAGTCTTTTAAGAAAGTTAAAGCACACAGTCTTTGATGTGATTAGATGTAAAATCACTGCCTCTTTCTCTACAGTAAAACCAGGCAGGAAGCTTTTAATAATAAAAGCTGAAGGAGCTCCGTGTCTGACCTTTTCCAGGTTTAAAGAGAGTTGCTGGGTGAGATTCCTTTCAGGGGTTACAGACGGCACAAGCTGCATAATGTGAAGTAACTCCCTTCACTTCAAACCAATGAACTTGAACAGAGACAGTCCATATTTCAAGGAGAGAACGTGGTCTCTGTTAAATCAGTGGGGAGCTTGGGGTGAGGCAGTTGTCTCTCCTAGCTAATTCTTGTCTCCTTTTCCCTCTTACCCTTCCTTCTCTGCATTTCAATACTGCAACCAGGTACTGGTACAGTGATTACAGTTCCTTTGTGCTATGCCCAGCACCAACACATACATGGATTCTACCAACCCTGTCCTTTTGCTCAAGGGCAAATTAATTCAAAAAGAAATCAGCTGTGAAATATTATTAAAAGCTATTATAGGCAACAAGCTTTCTCTAACATTTCTCAGGCTATCCTGATCAGTTTGAAAAAAGCCTTATAAAAACAACCTGATTAAACCACATCACCCAAGGGAACACGTGTCTGTATTCCTATTCTTATTTCCTACACAAAACCAGGGAAAAAAACATTACTGCTTGTTTACTATGATGGTAATTAGGTAGTGGAGCCTTTAAAAATTGACTTAACTTAAATAAGATGGTACTGGAACTGAAGTATTTTAAATCATGAGATTTTTTGTCATGATAGGCTTCCATTTCCACCTTCCCAGGCCTTTCTATTAAGGCATATGTCAACTGGAGTTTATAAATGATTACTGATTTAGCTTCTACTAAGTCTGCTCTATTATTTGTATGATAGTGTATTGTCTCTGTATTTTTATGACATTTTTCTTAATTTTATACAAGATAATTTTCAAGGATTGCCAGAAAACTATGCTAATTTTCACATGACTGACTTACGTAGGTAAATTATTGTTTTTCGTAACCTAATGTGGATTAGTTATATGGAAGCTTACGTCTGCTCTACCAGTGTAACAGCTGAAGCCCTGAGGGCTTTGGACCACTGCCAGGGTAATGATTTACAATAACCATTCCTCTTTTCCATGTCTATCTACATGCTTCAGGTTGCGTAAAACTCACTGGCTTGATGAGGAGGTTAAATTTCCTTTCAAAACACATTGCTGTGCTGCACAACATATACACTGCGTAAATAAGCTGGTTTTGAAAGAGCAGGCAAGCCACCTTTTAGACCTTCTTAGCAGTCTACTAAATATGGAGAGGGGAACATGGTGAAAATTGTGCGTGATTTAAATCTCTCAGGTGAGGGTTTACCAGGCTAGGTTATTAGAGGTAAACCATGCTTACACACACAGACACACAAAAAAATCCTTCATATTCTGCATGACATGTATATGTTGCTTACACTGTATTCTTACGCGCTGTATTGTTATGCCCTTGTTTCAGACCTTCCTCTAAATAAGCAAAATATAGCAGACCTTGTTAGTGAGCTCAAAATATCCTCTTTTTATTCTCCAAACAGAGCCAACAGCTAGGTTCAAGGCTTGTTCTGCTCTTTGCTCTTTGTCTAAAAAAGCTCCTGCTGCCATATCTGTCGGCTGGCATTTGCCCTGAAGCACCATGGACACATCTCTATCTACTAGACCAAAGCCCTGAGTGTTTAGAGCTTTCTTTTCTTTCCAATACTAAGCAAAAACCCCGTGCTGCCCCCAGCTAAAGGATGAGAGGAGGGAAAGAGCAAACTTCTGTGCTGACCCCATTTGATCAACGTGAGTTTAAACTGCCGGGAGTGTCTCCGTGTGCCCAGCACAGCCACCGCTCTGTGGCCCGGGGCTCAGGGGTGCTGAGCAGGGAGCCGAGCCCCGTCAGCCTGGGGGGATCTGTCTGTCCCTATGTCAGGTGCAATACAGTGGGTCTGGCAAAGCGGTTTCGTCTCTTCGGCCTCTCTCGCCACTGCTGTGGGGCTGGCAGCGGAAAAGAGATGGAGGGTGCTGAGGGAGTTGCCCTGTATTTCTCCACCCACTTCTGTGCTTCCATAGAATCATAGAAAGCTTTGGGCTTTACAGGTCATCTAGGCCAACCCTTTGCCTGCACCCTTGCCTGGTGTCTTTTGTGAAGGAGCAGCAGGAAAGTCCTGCTTAGGGCTGCAGGGTATTCAGTGCTGCCACCTTTTTTACAAGTCCTTTGCAGCTTATTGGAAGTTAATTACTCTTAAAGGCACTTTTGGATCTTGCTATTAGATTGATAGCAGGAATTTATTTTACTATTAAAAAGCATTCCAAGTTCCTGTGTATAGGAGAGCTCTTGATTTCAGTCAGATTTCAGCACTTTGCCATATGTCAAGTCTTGCTTTAGAGACGAAAATGCTGAAATAAATGTATCCAAGCCAAAGGTTGGGCAATTATTTGAAATAGTTCTACTTATGAATCTCTCCTATAAATAACCTACAGCTTCTAGAAATCTGCATTTGAAATCGGGTAAGAATATGTTTCAGGTGAAATACATTGTGTAAAGTGGCATCATAAAAATAAATGCCTTTTAATGGAGTAGGAAAATGTGAAAATCAGAAAAAGAAATATCTGACTAGCTCTCAGTAAGGGAATAGTTTGGTGACAGATATGATTGGGCTTTTTAGGGAAAGATGGTTTTCTCACAAATTTTGGATAAAAAGCCCTCCTACATTTAATGTTCTGCATTGGCAATGAGGCACTGTGTGATTTACACCCTGATAAGTGCTAGTTAATACACAAACATATGCACACACACAATAGAGGAAATGGAAATCCTGAAAGCCCAGTATGGGACAATTAATCCTGGAGCAAATATATGCAAAAAATGCTGCAACAAAACTTAATTTGGAAAAGAAAAGTAGGTGAAAAAGAAGAAGCTTGCGTAACAGAATTGTTCAGTGAAATAAAATCTGGAGAGGTCTGTGAAAGCCTTGAATAAACCTAGGCAAATTAACAACCTGATGGAAGATTACACTTGATAAAGACAGAAACACTGTAATGCACTTTGACAGAATAATTAGAAATACTCAGTATACACAGCAGGGTCTTAAATTAACTGTGATTATTCCAGAAGGCAGCCCTGGGTACCACAGAGAGTAGCTTAGTGAAGACTTCAGCTCAGGATGGCTCAGAAGGTCAATCCCACATCCAGCAAAGCCAACCTTCGACACATTCGTTGAGGAGTGCAGCCCCCCATTCACTGAATTCAATTCTGCCCCTATGAAGACATACAGGGAGGGAAGGGAAATAAATATACCTAGTCTGGGTGGGGACAGACCAGTGATATTAGGGCAACAAATGCCTGGGAAAGGCCTTGCAGGCTAAGCTGTATAATTCTTTCCCTTCATCTATATAATGACATCCACTCTGAAGTGGCTGGTAGAGCCCCAGTAAGCAGGGTCCTTTGGGAAGAGATTGCCAAGAAGCGTAGGACAGACAAAGAGTCCGGTGGTCGAATGAGCCAAGAGCTCATTTGGCTGATATTTGGTGTGAGAAACCTTGTCATCTTGCGCATGCTGGAATCTCCAGGGGACAAATACAGGGAATCAGGAAACAGTTATGAAGATCGTCCCAGGGAGTTTTGGTTTCCCCTTTTGTCCCTTCTTGCAATCAGCAAAAGCTGCTAGTAAGAAAATAACCATATTCTTAAACTCATTCCAGAAAAAATATGGCCTTTTATTTGCCTGCTCCACTGCAACAGTGAAATAGGAGGGATAGGTCTGGAAAACAAAAATGGAAATCAATTGAAAAGTTTCCATTTAAGTTAACATATAGCACAGACTTAAGAAGAAAATCTTGTATATGGTATAAAAGACTGAACATTATAAGCAGACTTTAAATGTAAGAGTTACAGGGATCTGGAACTGTCTGTCAAAACAGGAGACTCAAACTTATTTACAGCTGGAGCTTAATACGTGTAGGATGTTCTTGCCATTACATTTGGTTACTCCAGATTTCAGAGTATTTTGCTACATCCCCAAAGACTGGAGGATGAGGGTTTATCCCACTGAGTTTGGGAACAGTACCTTGTACTCGTAAGAGTGACATACAGAGAGATAATCTGTTGGGCAACCCTGTTTTCAATGGTCTGTGTTGTATTGACAAGGATACTTCCGACATAATACAAAGGAAAAAGATGTTAAAACCAGCAAAGAAAACATTTGTGTACTACGTGTAATTTAACTTGAGAATCCACAACCACTGGAACTCCATTGCTTCTGTTTGTCTGTTGTTCATGTGCAAGTGAACCCAGTCATCATACTCTGCTCCAGAAACGTATTTTAGCACTGTCTGAAAATGAAAGAGAGTTTTAGAGAACCAGGTGGTTCAATATGGGCAATTAGAAAAATAAAGAAGGTATTTTGTACTTCTCTCCATCCAGCAACTTCTGGCTGCAAAAAGTCTATATTTTCTGGATCATCACAAGTCAAAGTTGTAGCTTAATCCTGCAAGTTGACAGTCTCAAAAAGAAAACTCATTTTCACCAGCATAGCTTACAGCTATTTCCTAAATAGCTGTTTCTAGCTGACTGCACTAAAGCTCTTTTAGCTATTGATACAAATGTGTCACTAATGGGTTTTTGATGGAATTCGGAATTGAGTACATCTGAATACATATCTCTGCCCATAAGCACAAGCTTATGTATTTGCCAATAGGTATCTGTACTTTAGGAATTTGGTCATGTGTATATCCAAAGGCCAGTGACTCAAATGTGATTTTATTGCAAAACCTACAGTTCTAGCAAGATGAAAAGCAATCTTAGATTTCTCTGTTGCTCAGATTTCTCAGCAGCTGTGAGAATCAGCTGTGAAAGCAACATGCGAGTGAGGTGGTAACAGGCTTTGTTTCAGGGATTAAGTCTAAATGCAGTACGTACTTTCATGGTTTTGTAATGGATTGATATAGGGTTATTATGGATAATATTTATTTAGACGAGTCAAAAATGTTTAACACAAAAGCGTTTTCAAATGGAAATGGCAAAGCACAGTTTGCAAATGCAAGGCTGAAATTATGTGTAATTTCAGTGAATGGCAAAGACTGAATAGCAGACAATTGCCTGTGGGGGTTTTTGCGGTCCCAACTGACAAAGTGAAAGTCTATATAGCACAGAGCATATAAATCAGTTCCATGACTCAAAGAAATGATGTAATACATCAATCATCTGCTTTACAAATATGCAGTGAGGCGCTCAGTCATTTGTACATCCATCACAAGTCTGTTCAAGTGCCATACAGATAGTAAATTAATTGGACAAGTCAATATCAAAAACCAAAAACATGCTCCTTTTTGAATGCTGGTATAGCAGTACTGAAAATAATTAAAATATCTCTTATTTTAAAGAAACTAATTGTCAAGCATTTTCTCTGAGGACATCTGCAGCTGGAAAATTATTTATTGTACTTTTCATGGAGTTGCCATAATACCTGGACTGGAAATGACATCTCTTTCTCTCTCTCTCTTTTTTTTTTTTAATTATTTTTATTTTTAATATGGTGTTTATCTAGCACCTTTTCCACTCAGAGATCCAAATGACTTTGCTGACAGTTACAGAGATCAGAGAAATGTTCTAATTTCTACATTGGTCGTAGTAATCAGCAAATCCCCAGCGCAATGATTGTGAGGAATTTGAGGCAGATGCAGTAGACTTAATTTCTGATTCATTTTGTCCTGTCATGCAGGACAGACAAGGCTTATTTCTGATTAACAAGTGGTCAGATACATAAAGTCAATAGATTTGCTTACTAGAATGGAGCAATGTTCTCTTTTTCTCCAGAATCCTGCTTCTGGCAATATTTAGTACCTGATGTCAAAGAAGAAGGGGAACAAACCCAGTCAAAACGTGCTTTGTTTGAAAAGAATGTATTTTTTACAGTCTAATTCTGTGTTAGATCGGTTTGGTCTTCAAAGGTTATATTTAGCAGAGACAACTGGAGTTGCTCTTCTCTATTGGACTTTGATTTTTATCTGTTTATTGCCCATCTTGTAATCATTGCTTCAACCCATTTTGGAGATAATTCAGTGCTTCACAGTAGATAAATAAAGGAGTCTGTTGCATTGTGTGACAAGGTCATAAAATCAATCTGACAGGCAATTAATACTCCTCTCTTAAAGAGTAACAGCGCTGAAGATAAACAATTGTCTCACAAACGCGTGCATAAGACCGCATGCAGACTGCTGGAGACTAGGTCTGTAAAATACCTGAGCGTCACTTCAAACCAGATTCAAGCCCATTCACCAAGGGAACAATAAGCCATGCTATTGCATGGTCGGGGGGTCCAGGGCCACACAAGGACGGGCCACCTCTGCCACCTGGCCGTGGCAAGGGCCATGTCACCAGCAGGACTACTGGGAGCAGAGGGGTGAGCTGAAGCCTCCTCGACTTGATCCTCCTAAAGAATTCCTCCTCTGGCCAATTTGTGTTCCCTCCTTCCCACCAAGGGTCATTTCATGGCCTGTCTAGACTCTGCTTTTGAGGATTGGTAGGAGTAAGTCTTGTATGTCATTTCTTTGTCAAGAAATGCATTTCTGACCCAAAAAGAGGTTCCATAAAGAAAAGCTTGTTTCTTCCTCCGACTAGTCTATACACCAGTCTGTCTGTCCCAAGAAGCCACAGATATCACAAGACAGCCCAAGTGTCTTGGTCTGTATGAGTAACACAACAAGAAACATCTTAGTGTTAGTGTTACAGCTATTGCATTCCTTTGCAGTTTATAAATAAGTATCCCTATTTTTCTGTCTAGAACTTTCAGATAACCTTTTATGTAGGATTTTCCTCTTTGGACAAAGAGGTTATAATTGGCTAAGATCTCCATAGTAAAGTCATGCATTCTGTAAATCCTATTATGTTAGTTAATACAGTGCATACCGCTCATTTAAGGCAGTTTAATGCAATTCCCAGATCCCAGGACTCCTCAGTGTCTCCTATCTTAATACGGTGTACTTGCTCTGTATTCAATTATACCCTTTCCATTTTGTGAAATCTTCTTCCCCCTCTGAACAGTCAGCACAGGATGTTCTAAAGGATTTTCTGTAATGCACTCTCTGGATTTGACAGGTGTTTGGCAGTCAACTTTTTTGACCATTTGCATTAATGGAGAGATAATTATTTCCAACGCAGCAATGCAGCTGCATAAAGAGTTTGCGTAGTCTATATTTTATCACCTCATATTGACATTACCATTAAAACAAAAAAATCCCTACTCAGCTTCATAACAGTTACACTGTTTCAAAACCATTTTGGAGCGTTACTGGCAAAGGCTGCATCGGTTTTAACATCCCTTGCTAGTTTTGCGTAAATTGGGGAACTAATTTTGGAGGAAAAGAAGTATCACATTTTCCTGATAGAGAGCTCTGGGGGGGAGGGTAATCCCATCTGACATCTATAAAGCCTTGAAGAAGGGGGAGTCAGGACTATGGGACTTCTATAGATTAGGAATGTCCAGTTTTAATGATCTGAAAATGAATCCAAACCCTTCTAATCAAGAAATCCTTAGCAGTGAACTGTCATGCGAAACCATGTGGGTTTTGCTTTCCCATGCAACAAAGAAAGTTTTATCTTTGCAGATAAATGCAATTACAGACAGACTTCAAAAAAACAAAACAAAACAAAACAAAACAACACCAAAAAACCCCACGAAGAAAGAACAACCAAAGAAACCCAAAAAGCTATTAAAAGACAAAAAACAGCAAACAAAATACAAATGCAGTAAAATCAATAAACATTTTAAGAGTGGTGTGATAGCACCTGACAACAACACCTGCCTTCTGGAGCAGAATCCATTGCCTACAGTTAAATACTTCAGTCTTTTACATTGCAGAGACAGAATTAGGTGTTATGGAATAGTGCTGAGCAAGCAAGTAGACAAACACAAAAGCACAAAAAGGGGCTAGATGTGTTTCTTTACACCACGAAGAATGACTAACATGCAAGAATGGTCTTCAAGAGATGCCATAGGACCCACTCTAGCTGTTGAAAAATAAGAGGAAGAGCTGCTAAGAGTGGATACCTCCCGAGTATTGTTGCTGGAAGTGTGGAGTGGAAGACTGAGGAAAGCAGAGATGGCAATTTAGATAGTTTAGTTTTCAAATCTGATAGGTGGGGAAAACAAACACCTCTCCACTCCCAAAGCATCTTCTAACTACTACTCCATAATAAGCTCCTTTAGGTGATAGTGGAGGAGACTGTGAATGCCTGCTTTCGCAGCTGCATCGCTCCGTATGAGCACACACAAAACCCGGTAGCCCACTCAAAGCGTGGGTAGCCTGCCTGAACACCCTTCCAGGTTAGATGATTCTGGGCTCTATTCATTGCTGGAAGGTTTATCTACGTGTCAAGTAGTTGTGGGATGAAGCACTGTTGTAGCTGAGAAGGAATCCTACAGCTGCTCTCTGCCTCCCAGAGGTCTGATTCTTGAGAATGGCCAGATTTTACCATCAGGCATGCAACGTTGATGTCCTTGAGATGCTTTTCAGAAAACACTCTAAAAAGGAAGGAGTTAGGATCGCTAATGCTAACAGATTTCCTCCTCGATTGTCAGTGTACTGGCTGTTATTACTCTTACTATGAAGTATCAAGCACTGCTAATGCAGAGGTACATATACACCTAGAGTTACAGGTTGTACCCTAGAAAACAGATGTCTAAAAGGTAACATAATTAAGATGAGAACGTTCAGTTTCTTAAGGCTTTCTCTTTTTTTATCTAGCCACAGGAACTGAGGGTCTTTGAGAGATAGATATTTTGGCTTAAAAAGCGGCCCTTTCATTGAAACAATTCCCCAAGCCCTGAGACACGTCTACTGAAAGAAAAATACAGCTGCACGCAAAGCCTAATGCATGCAGAAATACAACACAATCCTTTTTTCTACATAATAAATGACAGCTACTGAGGGAATGGCTACGGATGAAAAGAACAAACTTGCTTTCTTTTCAAAGCACCAAAGGGAAATGCATGAAACAATGAAGCTACTGAGTAAGACTCTCTCAAGATAAATATCATATATCTGAAAAGAAAAGTATCTTTAAAATCTGATTACTATAACTGGAAGAATTTCAGAAATCTGTATACCTTACTTCAATCACCAGTTGTTTTTGTCAGCAGTGAAAGTCTGGAGTTTTTCTGTTTAGCTTTGTTTTCATATTGCCATGCATCACTGAAATGCTACAAGGTTTTCAGTTCCAGCTGTCTCTGAAGGTCACTTTCTTTTTTAAATTCAGTTTGTCAGTAATCTATGCTTTTTATATTCCTAATGTGTCAAAGTAAAATTTTATATAAAAAGTTGGTTTGATTATGTATATTGATACTGCCTAAGTTGTCAGAAGTGAGAAATTTTAGGCACTTTGGGTCTTGGACACACACACACCCTGAGCTATTCTTTAAAAGCATTGCAGAAGGTAAGAAACATCCTTCATGTGCCAAGGAACTGTGTAGGACCTCAAGCCAGGACCTCAGAAACTGGGGCATGCAGAGCTGGTAGTGTGTCTAGGAACTCTTGCTCATTATCACTCATAACACTCACTTCTTAAAAGGTGGAATTGAAGGTATTCAGCCGCGACCTTCAGGGATGACAAATTTTAAAAGGAAATGCTCTCACTGTATCATCCCTTCTCTAGGATGAATGTGCACACAAGGCAGTACTATGAAAAGGGAGCATCTGTTCTACAGTGAAGTTATTTAGTTTTAACTGTCTTTTTCTGATTCATATTCCCTGGAGATAATACAGCAACTGTGGTTGGGAGTGGGGAAGGAGGTGGTGGTGAATTTCAAATTCTTCAACTTTCATCAATGCCATTTTTTCTTGAGGAGGAAATAAAAGAAATTCTGCCAGTACGGTGTCAATCAGTGTGACCTGCAGAACAGAAGCCACATGCACTCTCTACATGCGAGAAGACCAGAGTTTTGTTACCACATCAGCTTCTGAAAGCCACATGAAATGGGGCTGACGTAATAGTGCAGCAAGCAAAGTTCTTATCACAGGTTATACGGCTGTTGACACATGGCACATTCAGGATATCCCTTCGCATATGAACTGCAGAGTAACTTTCCACCCTGATAAGCGCTCCTTAATACTTTCCACACTCTACAGTTTTGGGAGGACTCTTTGAAAATAAGTAATTGGTCATTAATCCCTGGAAGACATGGATACACCACAAAATATTGTTATGCTCAGGTAGTTCCTACTCCACAATGTGCCTCTTGAAGGATGCTGCATTACAGGCATAACTGGAACGCGAATCCCAGCTGCAAACCAGCCACCTCCTGAGCGTGTTACAGCCCACTCCCATGGTTTCAGTTCAGGTCTTTGCCTCTGCATTTGAAGGGGCCTTTCACACCCAATTCAGAAGATATTCTACCAACAGATCCGGCTCCTGCTTGTCCTCCCAGGCTTGCCTGTGGTGGCAATGACTGCAATCCTCAGCCCCTTTTGTCCTCTTACAGCTACAGGAGTGCTACTGTAGGCTGTGAATTTGTGTTTTTACCACATTAGCACATACTGAAGGCAGTGCTGAACCTACCACTTGCCCCAGCCTATAACTGGAGAAGCACAAGAAAAAGGAAATTTGGGCACTCTCCAAGTCTCTTGCTGCAAAACTCAGATTGTATCTGTGCCATCTATCTTATTAGCCACCCGATTCTTCTTCACATTTCATTCCAGCAACACTGAGAAGAGTGGAAATAAGACCTATAGGAATATTTGTATATATAGAAGTCTATACCAGTTTCCTTAATTGGCTGTCAGCAGATCTTTAGAAGACGTTGTCCCTTTCTAAGTTTTGCGAAGAAGGGAAAAAAAATGTGCCAGTGCCTTTACAGAACATTTGTCAATAATTTTTTTCTTTCGGTGAAACTGTTGTGCATACTTAGTTTTGAATCTGCTGTGTCTTGGCAGCAGCCTTGTGGTGAGACTGATGGTAACAGACTTGTTCAATTCTGTCACAACCTCAGAATCTGTTTGGCTCCAGCTTGATTCTTGCCAAATTTGGGTAGGTTAGGGTAATAGTCTACCATTTTACTAAGAATGCTGTTTCAGTTACTTTGGGGGAGAAACACAGGCTGTTCTTGGATCAAAGCCACAATTCATAAATCATTTAATCCTGATGTTGGCCTCAGTGATGATGATGGAAGACTGGGTATGCTACATCTGCTTTAATGTTTTGTGGACAGCTGGAAAGAAGACCACCTGCGTGCTGTACGTATCTTTTGAAGGAATGGAAAAAATGAATCTCTGACTCTCTAAGCACAACTGGGAATTTTCATCAGGGAGATAGATAGCTATGAAAGTGCACGCAACCAACCAGCACTCCCATATCTGATTAGGTAACTCTTAATGCAAGCAAATACTTGCTCTGTGAAAAAAGGAGCAACTGCCTTCCAGAGTTGCAATGACTGTTTACAGTTAGTAGTGTGTTAAATATTTTCCAGTTTAACAAGTGCCCTTTTTCTTGATGCTATGACTAGCGTTAAAGTGAGTTGGAAGAGAAAGTATAAACAGATCCAAAAGACCTGTTTTAGTGCTTTTATGATTTGCAATAAACAGCGAAATGTCCCTTGTTCTTCCTTTACTCCTCAAGACTCATGGCTAGAGACAGTCCACAGCAGCAGAGGCTAAGGACCAACATTTATGCTCAGTAGGCATGCAAGCAGTTGCATATTAAACTGTCCTGAACCTTTATGTTCAACCTTTGGACACCATGTGCCCGCCATTTTGTGCAAGATCAAGTCTTGTTAATAATCACACCATCACACACCAAAGTGTGAAATGTTCAGAAAGAAGACACTTTGCAAACTCAAAGCCAGATGCAAGGACCACACAGGCCCTATCTATACCTCCCTTAAAGCCTATCTTGTGGGTAGAAACTGGGGCAAAGATATTGAGTTTAAATCTGATTTAAATAAGGTTCCAGCCAAACTGGCTATTATTGCATGGCTGACTGATGTAAACAATATCAATTCAGATAAGAACTATGTTTGTATAAGAACTGTATAGCTTAAGTCCCTTAATCTATTTCTTGGGTAGAATGAAGTTTTAGAGTTTATCTATACCAGTAATATGCCCATGACATATCTTTTTGCAAACATGTGTATTTTTTTTTTTTTTACTAACATATGTGTGTGTTGTGTTGGAACCAGGGTGGCTGGCAGCAAGAGCAGGGAGGGATAGGATGTCACGCACCTACACTTCCTAGCTGGCCAGACTCAGGAAAGGGTCGGAAAATGATGGCAGTATTGCTAGCGCTGGATGAGCCCATACTGAAGTCACTCAAAGGATGTGACAAATGCTTTTGTGCCACTTACAGCATGACAGATACTTTGGCACAGTGCTGAGAGCACACCATCCCATTATGTTCCCCAGTGTTGGAAGCATCCTTGGGACTGAGGCGTTGTTATGCAGGTGGGGGTTATCTCCTCCACTGGCTCTGATGCAGTCGACATACATTGCATACAGAGTTCATCTAACCTACATGAGTGACCCGGCCACTTTTGGCTCCTGTCATGAAAGCCAGAAGAAACCCACTGATGAGAGCTAATCACACCCCTGACATAGCCGTAGCCTATTTGTTCAATCTATTTCAGTTTCTGTTCCTGTTTCTAAATGGCAAACAACAATCACTGACCTCATTATCAGGCCAGCATCACTCCACTTCCACCACCTCTTGCAAAAATGTGTGTGTAGAACAACATGGGCTTGTAGTAGTTGCATACAATTCCATTTGAAGTTTTGCACATGCACACCAGACAGCTATGGCATTATGTAGACATCCATTTATATCCCCTATAGAGCTGAACTGTAATGACAGATATAAAGCTTTGCTTCATTTCTTCCCCTGGACATGTATGCAACTAACTTTGCAACCTTAAATGAACCTAAGTAAAAAAAGACACATTTTGCTCATTTGCTTTCTTTCACTGCAGATGTTTGTAACAGAGGTCAGGCAGCTAAAATGTCAAATGATTTTTCACATTCTCCATGAATGAAACCAGCCTGTGCCAGCTAGAATGAGTCCTTTCATTTTTCTTTTCCCCAAGAGGTGATCTTTCTAATCCTGAAGACAGAGTGGGATTTTCTGTTGTCCTAAACAGAGAGCAGGATCAGTTCCTCGCCATGTCATTGAGCTGTCAGAAATTAATGGAAATATAATTTAAAATACAGCACAGGTAGATAGTGACTTCTCAAACACTTTGCTCCTGGCCAGACTCATTTTCTTTTTATTTTCAGGTCAAATGATTCCTTAGCAGGAAAAATGAAAGGGAGAACAATCAGGTACTAATAAAAAAAATTACCAAACCTAAGTACAACATGTTAATTCATGCACAATAGACAGTTGTTTCCTAGAAAAATATGTGCTTGACCTTGCTGTCATGACACTGAACCACAGTATTATGAAAATATCAATCCTTCAAAGTTAGTAGGAGAGTGAAGCTGTCCATATAGCAAAGGCTGTTCGGCTTCCTCAGGATATGTACATCTCAGGCAATGTAAATGGAAGTCGTGATGCAGCAGGACAGTCATTGGGTGCACCGTGTGTTTGCTACTGGTGGGTCAAGTACTCGTCTGCTCCTCCATCGTCCTCATCATCTGTTCTGCAGTCAGGCGTACCTGCTCCTCTTCCTGTATAAATGCATTTGTGTTTCAGTGAAGATTAAAAGGTGAGCCAGCCACCATGCTTGCACACAGGGATCAAGACATCTGTAAAGAGCTCCCCACCACTGCTAGTGCAGACACTGCACAGGGCGAGGGGTTGTAAAAGTGGTTAGACTAAGGTGGCATTGGAGGCCAGAACTGGAAACCTGGCCACTACCAGTCCAAGGAAGACCTATATAACTCATAGTACCCCTCAGACAACTCACTCTTGTTTCTCTCAACAGCTGCAAATCACAGCTGGCTGAGTATGGGCCCTGCACACAACTGGAGCCGTTCTCCTTCACCCCCTCTCATCAAGTTGAAAAGACTTGGAGCTGTGCTTCCACAGAAGTAATCATTCAGAAATAAATTTAGCCTTGTTCCTGAGTAATTCACCCCCATTTCTGAGCAAACTCCTTATACATTGTGTCTCTAGGGCTTGTTAGTCCTCTCGGTGGAATGTGAGAGATCCACTGACTCTCTTAACTAAGTTCAGTCTCTTCATACTCGAATACATGGCAGAAACACAAGCCTTGAAAAAACGATCCCCAAGTGCTTGATGAGCATCACGAAAATATGCAGAAAAAAGGGCTTCTCCACTGATATAAAACCCACTGTATGTGTAAGCTGATTGTCGTACTAGCGTAAGGATGTATTACGGGATATCATTTCTTCATGAAAATTAATTGGAGGATTGGAAGCTAGAGTATATGCCAGATTCTTTCAACTGAGATTTAAGTTTGAACAAGTCTTCAACCTCTCTGTTATTTAGATTTTACATCTGTAAAATGAAGATAATAATTATCCAATTAATCTCTAGTCTCGGTACTTCAAGATGCCATGAATAAACAGTTGGCTTGTGGAAGGCATCAATTATTTCAAGAGCGGTCACTGCTTGTATTTCTTCCCCTGTACAGAAAAATAGAGAACAATACACTATTGCAACTAGTTTCCTATACTTGTGCCTAGGACAGTTTGAGCGTACAGTCTACAGTGTCAGTAAACTGCCTACTGGTGAAATGCACTTAGTATCTGAAGCAAAAGCCAGTAATGCCTTGTCCCTGGCAATACGTGCTATGTCACTGAACAGCCAGAGAACAACAACAGAGGCATCTCACTTGCTCATCCATGGCAAAATGCTCCTTGCTCAGGCCAGAAGCAGTTCAAAGCAAGCCGGGAGCACACAAGGGTCACCAATTATTTCTGAGGCTTTAACACCCAGGACAGAGAACTAGTTCAGGCAAAGTGAGAACTGACTCTAACCTTTGCCCAAATGCTAAACCAAACCTGAAGTAAATTCAGTTAACATGCATTGCCATTGTTTGTGGATGAGAGCGGGATAATGTACAACGGAATGACTCTGCTCTGGTTAGAACCAGTAAGGACCAGAAAGTTCAGTCTTATGACACTTCCAGACCGATTCCTGGAAAAAAGGGGAGTACATCGTGAGCCTTGGAAGATATCCACAGCTCTAACAGACTCTGAAACCATGTGAAAGCTCTGTTCTCACTAAATAATATACCTCATTCATTGCGAGCTTTGTGTCAGCTCTGCATGCAGCTACTTTTTTACTCCACTGTGCTACTTAAAAGAGTTAAACTCCACACTTAAAATTATTTCAGGCACAGTTTATCACTTTTATTATAGGATATGATGCATTAGTTTGTTTGTGATAGCTAAATTGTAGTCTTCAGATTGATCTTTTAAAATCTACATAAAAAGAGATAAACAGCAATAAATAGCCTTAAGACGAGCTCCATTTCTGTAACACTTTGTCTGATTTTGGAAAACACATCTAATGTTAATTAAAGGATTTTTTTTTCTGAACTTGATTTAGTGTGTAAGTCATTGTGAGGCAGCAGCAAGGGCTCAAATTTATAGCTCTGTTTTCTACATTGCAGGAATTGTGTGTGTTTTTAGCTTGTGCTAAGTGTAAGATTGTTTAACCCTCAGTAGAAGATGTTAAAGGCTATGATGACTTCGTCAAAAAAGAGTCTGAGAGGCAACTTGACCGTGGCCTATAGATATCTCCCTGGTGGAGCAGCTACTTGTAACACAAAACTCTTCAAGGAAAACGCATAAAAGCATCCTGGGACTGGAAGATCAAGAAAAACAATGAATAAGATAAAAAGCTAAAAAAATGCTGAACTAATAGCTCATACAAAGGAAGAGTGACTTTTCCATCACTGGAAATTCTGAACTCAAAACCAGGTATGAAATGATGCCAGAGGTGAGGAGGTGTGAGGTAGCAACCAAGCTGGCAAGATTCTGCAGTCGTGTTATGCATAATATTGGACAAGATCATTGTACTGGCTACTTCTGACTCTACAGTCACTGTGACTGTAGCTCCAAATTCACACATGCCCCTGAATTTCCTCTCTGTTCATCATGGTTTGGCTTCTGGATTCCTATTTAGCTCCACGGAGAAAAACACAGATATGAATCAGAATCCTAATTCAAACTTTTTCAAAATCTGAGGTAAGAAGCCTTGGACGTAACACTGTGGCTTTAATGAATTTTTAAACTAGAAGTTTACCAGATAAAAATGTGGCTTCTTTTTTTATTTGCTATTCAATGTTCACTTATTTCCACCACTTGATCATAACAAAAGCTGTTTGCTGTTTTACAACGAGCAATCCAAAAGGCCTTTACTCCACAAATAACGTTTATATGCATTGTTTGGACTGGTGCAGTTCTATTGTAGATAAAGCACAGGTGAAATTTCCTGTAAGTGTAGGGAAGAAAAGTGCTGATTTTCACTGCTTCTCCCCCCTCCCCCGTGACTTCGTTTATTCAAGAGGAAGGACTCTTTCAGTAACCGAATGGGTGACAGCCTGCCGTACATCGATAAAAAAATTGGTATCTGTTTGATGCAGCATTTACCTTGCACTGCAGCTTTGCAGTTTTGTTGTCCCTCGGTGCCTGTCCTGCGAGCCACAACACTGTCCTTCACCATGCTACCTCAGCCTGTCCCACTCAAACAGGTCTGTTTCACAACATCATCAAAAAGAAGTGGAAAAACTAAGTTTATGCTCTTTTCACCCATGGAAGAGTGCAGGGCCAGTGAGGCTTATGATTTGAGTCATCCTGGCTGTAAATTTCTTCAGAAATGATGATGATCTCCATGAGGACACCAGGAGATGCCTGTCTACAAAGCATATAGTTTCTGACCCTTATAACACAAATATAGGTCTTTGTGTAGGCTGAGTCCTTCTGAGGTCCAGAAAAGAAGAACAAAAATGGAGACAGGCATTTAAAATAGCATATGCGTTGTGTTTTTATGGTAGTAACAGTCTGGAGAGCTGTGCTTGCATCTATGGGATCCTATAGTCCACTGTGCCTACGACTCGGATCCCTTGCAGAGATGCTGTGCAAGGATGCAGCGTGCTGTGTGGAGAAACACAGTGGCTGGAGAAACAGTATTGCAGCACATGAAATGCAATGGTCTTCTCTTAGCTTTGCAGCTCACTTCATCATGATCCTTCAAGTTGACTTGACCGCAGTATAATCTCACTGCAAGTTACAGTTGTTTTGCAGAAATCTGCATGAGTGCTTCTTCCACCCATAGGCAGAGCTTGGAGTCTCCATATTTTTCAGAGCTCCACCTATGTAAACAGAGACAGCAGTGTCTGAGGAGGACAATACCGCTGAGACTTTAGCAGTGCTGAAGCAGTCCACCAGAAGAATTGTAGATGGTTCCCATTCATTTTAATGGATAACTGGTTGTAAAGCCTGGTTATAGACAGCTTAGTGTCACCAACTTTATGAATCTTTTCACTTTACGTATTCATAAACACAATACACAGAGCTAATGTATGCACAGCTCTGTCACATCCTGACATTGTCTTCATTGAAAGAGATTGTCTCCAAGAATAAAGCCATAAATTTGAATATGCTAAGTATCATAAAGAATTCAGTGACTTATTTGGATAACTGAGAACCTCAAGTGAAAAGAGAATATTCATTGTCATCCTAACAGTAAAACTATGCTGGATCCCAAGGCTGTGTCTTGCTGAATAAGGTAGATCCTCTATAGGACTCCACAAAACAGCAGTGAAGGCAGATAACTTTAATAAACGAGTATCATTTGGTATATGTGAGAAACATCTTTTCTTTTTAATACAAAGTGGCTGTGGTATTTAGTCTAGATAATGTATTCTGCTTTCACTGTTGGTATTGATGTCCTTTCAAGTGAACAGAATATGCAGCCATTAATGAGCTCTCTCTGTTAAGATGTTCAGCAATGAAATAATTAACAATGTTGATGTGTAAATTAGGCTTCAGAGTTTAAATTGCCTTTGCAATAAATGAGGCATGTCTCATTTCTCTGGCTCTTGGTTCAGTAGAGCAGGTGAGGACTGGCTAAACACTAACCACAGCAGTAGCCCCATTAAAAAAGCACATGCATTAGAGTCTTAGGTCATTTCTAGACCAGAAGTGTTACCTGCCTCACTAACACTGTTATTCAAAGAGTAACAGGTCTTCTTTCTGCTGTCTCCTTTCTCCCTTCTTGGTGGGGGGGGTCCCCCCATGGCACCTTGCTGTGCACGGTGGAGGAACATGGACCTCATGTTACAGCAATGGAGGAAGCGATTACCCCAGGTACCAGCTCCTCTGGGGCTCCCACAATGGGATGGAGGCACTTGTATGAAAGTCTGGATGCCCTCAAACATCCCCATGCCAGGCGGATGATGAGCTTTTCAAGAGTGTATCTCATCGAACACTTGAGTCTCAACTGCCTTTCCCATTCCCTGGCCTACACCAGCCTTTGCAAGAACAGGCAGCCAGTCTGCCTACCTTGTCTCTTTTCCAATCTTTCTTTCACTGGCAGCCTCCAGGCTGAGGACACACCAAGAGGTGCTGCAGCTGAAAAGAACAGTGTGCCTAGGTCAAAAGGAGTAGAGAAGGACACAGTGTAGCTGCTACTTTATTAAGCATTTATAAAGACTGCTATAGAATCATTGAATCATAAAATCGTTAAGGTTGGGAAAGACCTTTAACATCATCAAGTCCAACCCATCACCACCATGCCTGCTAAACCATATCCTGGAGTGCCATATCTCATGTTTTTTGAAAACCTCCAGGGATGGCGACTCCACCACTTCCCTGGGCAGCCTGTTCCAATGCTTGACCACTTTTTCAGTAAAGAAATTTTTCCTAATATCCTATCTAAACCTCCCCTGACAAAACTTGAGGCCGTATTTTTTTTGCATTTCTAAAACGTGAAAAAGCAGGATCATGCAATTAGCATCATGTTGCACAAGCTATATAAAGCACTGAGAGGGGACCTTATAAATGCTTAAAAGTATCTTAGGGGTGGGTGTCAAGAGGATGGGGCCAGACTCTTTTCAGTGGTGCCCAGCGACAGGACAAGAGGCAATGGACACAAACTGAAGCACAGGAAGTTGCGTCTGAACATGAGGAAGAACTTCTTCACTCTGAGGGTGGAGGAGCACTGGAACAGGCTGCCCAGGGAGGTTGTGGAGTCTCCTTCTCTGGAGATATTCAAGACCCGCCTGGACAAGGTCCTGTGCAGCCTACTGTAGGTGACCCTGCTTTGGCAGGGGG
>Ga0065711_1029604_pt1 | contig 35524 bp, 17 predicted proteins | sample Hoacrofraction12_FD_59098 | JGI IMG/M metagenome (GOLD analysis project Ga0065711, IMG submission 59098) | Hoatzin crop microbial communities from Cojedes, Venezuela - Epithelial fraction 12 v2 (version 2) | ecosystem: Host-associated > Birds > Digestive system > Esophagus > Crop | place... | reverse complement strand
GTGACCCAAGTGCAGAACCTGGCACTTGGTCTTGTTCTATCTCATACAATTGACCTTGGCCCATTGATCCAGCCTGGCCAGATCCCTCTGCAGAGCCTTCCTACCCTCGAGCAGATCGACAGTCCCACCCATTTTGGTGTCATCCGCAAGCTGACTGAGTGTGCAGTCAATCCCTTCCTCTGGGTCATTGATAGAGATATTAAACAAGATCGGACCTAAAACAGCCCTGGGGAACACCGCTTGTGACCAGCCACCAAGTGATTTTAACTCTGTTCACCACAACTCTCCTGGTTGATCTGCACATGCCTGACAAGTGCATTCAAGATAAACTGCTCCATAATCTTCCCTAGGACCAAGGTCAGTCTGACAGGCCTGGAGTTCTCCAGATCCTCCTCCAGGCCCTTTGTGTAGACGGGCGTGACACTGGCAAGCCTCCAGTCACATGGGACCTCCCCCATTAACCAGGGTTGCTGATAAATGATGGAGAGTGTCATAGCCAGCTCTTCTGCCAGCTCTTTTAGTACTCTCAGGTGGATCCAAAGACTTGCCAGTGTCCAGGTGGCATAGCATGTGCTAACTGATTCCTCCTACATTATGAGGAGTTTATTTTGCTCTCTGTCCCTGTATTCCAGCTCAGGGGCTGAATACCCTGGGAATAACTGGTCTGACTATTAAAGACTGAGGCAAAGACTTCATCCCTTGTCCTTGTGTATTAACCACCTTACAGGGAAAAAGGCTGACTAGTAACATTTTCAGCACGAGATGGAAAAACACCTTCTAGGTGGGCTCAAACAGATCTTCAAATGTCAGAGATTCCCAGTGCAAGTGGAAGAGAATCTACAAAGCTAAAACTTGTCCTCAGTATTGCTTGGTTTTCTCCTTATGGTGTTCCTTAAACTACAGTAAGGCTGCAAACGATTTATGTGACAGTGTATAAACTTCTGTGTCCTTCAGCAGCTAGCATTACTGTTCCCAGCACGAGTTTGATTCCTTCAGCTTATTTCTCCAGGCAAAACATAATAACAAAATGAATGTACATGTATTCCTGTAAACAAATAGACATATGCATAAATCTGTTCGTATTAGCCATTGTGTAGGAATGCATTTCTCTCAGTTAGCCTTTAACCATGCTGTGGATGAAGTGACGGATCTGATGGAAGTCTGCTGTGCATGCTTTTGTGCTGACTGTTCCTCTTGTTTTGGAATATGTCCAGAGTAAATATTGCCAGTGAAACGATTGCTTTGCATCCTCCTAAGGAAAAGATTGGAGGAAAGGTGTCTGTTACTTGTTAAATAGGGAACAGCCAGTAACCACGATTTCTTGGAGGTTTTTTTCCTCCTCCCATCTCTTCTCTTACTAGGAAAATGAAACCCACTTTCATTGAGTGCTTCAGTCTTTCATTCACAAGGTATTATTGCATTGAGTCATACTGCATTAATCTCAAGGATTTATTGGGGGGGTTTCCTTCAGGGATAAGCAGTGGCTCCTGCACATTTGGATAATTCCTCATTTATTTCCTTTTCACATTTTTTCCTGCATTGCATGGCACATCTGTTTCTTTGTATCTGAAAGAAAGAGCTATTTTTGACTCTGCTTTCAGAGACGGAAGGCTGTTGAGTACCAGAAAATAAAAAGGCTGGCTGGAGCCATCTTGCTTGCTTGAGGTGCCACGTCGATGTAAAATACTGTCATAATCCAGAGCAACAAAGTTGAGGGCTGTTTTATCTCACATGGGCACCACCTAGAAGTAGTAGTCCCCAGTTTCGGCTTAGGAGAGTGTCAGCAATTGGTCACTAAAGAGGACGAGAGAATCTGCTCATACTGTATTTATGGTTGTCTCAGAAATTTTACTGGAGGCCTTAGGCAATGCTCCAAGAAACCCAGACAGTTCATTCCTTCTCATGGGCCCAAGAAGAAGGCTCGTTTCATGTCAGGAATTATGAATGGGCAGTGACAGTTGTTACCACCGTAGTAAGAGGCACACTTGTGACAGTGTCACCTGCTGTGTTGGGGAGCCGCAGGGTGGCCGAGCACTAACTCCCGGAAAGCTCATTGCACTGACATTTCAAAAACAAAAGTCTGCTCTCTGGACTCTGTGCCGACCACTTTAAGAAAACGAGACTAGCAGTCCCCAAATAGGGGAGGGACTCCAATCCCTGCAACCTTGAAGGAAATAGTTTGAGGATCCAAAGTTAGGCAAGATAAAGATTTCCTACACTGTTTTAATGTTCTACAACTCACTGGGACTACTTCACTCACAAAAGGCATTTTGCCTTCATGCCACTGCAAAATAAAGGGTCAGAGGAAAGATACACTCCTTCAGATCTTTAAAAGATCAGAGTTTATTGTTCAGCCGTTCCTGTTTGCTTCTGGGTTAGCCTTACTGCATAGGTGTATTGTTATGAAGAATTGACCATTATGTGGAAATGCCCAGGTACTTTAGCCTCTGGAAACCAAGAACAGTTTAGCTACTTCAGCACATTACTTTCCCCTCTATAATTAACTCTGCTGTGCTCACACTAAACATCAGCCGTTTGCAAAGGAAGTCAACGCTTTTGTAAAAACGTTTGCAGAGAAATTCCTTTCTGCTCTGCCTTGAAGTTCGCTATTTTGGTGTCGATTTTCTGCTAAAGACTTCCATTCACAGACAGAGGGCAAGTTTTGATAAAGTGGCAATCTTACGTCCTAGTTACAGGCTTTGTGTGGTGCCCTGAAATATCGTGTCATCCTTCATGTCGGTACATACTGTATTAAAACAAACAACAATATTTTATTAGCAGAAGAACGTGACCTGTAAACCACCACACTTCAGAATGTGGAGGGTGTAGATTTCACTCACATTATCTCCTCGCTGTTTCAAAGCAGGCTGGGGGCAGACTGAATTTACAAAAAGCTCTGAAGCCGCCGGTAGAAAATGTATTTCCCAAGAAATGATTTCTGTAAGAAGTTGGCTTTTGATTCAATTGCTCATGCAGCACTGCCATCTCGTGGTCCTTTCTGCTACAGCTTGCGGGGAAGCCGCAGCAAAATGCCAGTGGGAATAGGCTGCTAATCCCAGGCAGAAACAGTTGATGCTGTTAAGTCGTGGTCCTGACAAATGCCTACCTGAATGCGTTAGCAGACTCTGCCTTAATTCATCTGTGAAAGTCTATAGGAAGATGATTTAGAGCAGAAAAGGATTCTGCAAACATATAGGCTTAGAAAGGAATTTTCAAAGAGAAGGAGCTTACCCTGCAAGCGCAACAACCTGGTTCTGTTTTCAGACAGAAAACTAACAATAACAGTGAATTATTACCTTCCCCTGAAAAAAAACAACGCTAAATAGCAATTAAAGATGAGTGGTTGGATTAGGAAGGGGAGCAATGTTTGATGTACTAAACCAAATAAAGAACTGCTGAAGTAAGTGCCTGGTGAATAGCATGCCATGGCTGACTTTCATTATAATATTCTCCGCCTTGCCCAAAGACCTATAGCTGTAAATGTGTAGTCCCCAAAGAATTCGTTGTTAATTAATTTAAAAGCTTAAAATACTCAAAGCAAACTATTAGAGGAGGTAATGGAATTTAAACCGTAAGGAATTATTCATAGGCAAATAAATGAACAGAGTAAGACTAAGGTTGTAATTCAATAGATTTATGAATCATGTACTGAAATCAATGGGACAACGCACTTGCTCAAGATTATACATGTGCTTACGTACCTCTGTGAGTCAAGGCTATATGATAAAGAATAAATTACCCTGCAAGGCCATTGACGTATGAAGAAAGACATACGTTTAAGATTGAGACATCGTGATTGCTTTAAGATGCAAAGATGCTGTTGAACAATACACAAATAATCCATTAAAAATCTTTTCATCTTCCATGTTGGTCTTCTAGTTGTTGACATAAGACTGTTGCTGCGTAAATACCATTTAAGACTAAGGCATAATCTATTAACAGATATATAGGTAAACTTGTGCCCATGACGGACTGGTGACCCCAGAGAATGTTGCACCAGTGCTTGTGTTTGGGCCATCCAGCTAAATTTTGTTTGTTAGCATCAAAGAATGGAAAGTCATTGTGAGTACATTGCAATGCTTCCACCAGAACTAAACCGTGATTATTTATTATGCATTCCTGTGAAGATGAAACTAAGATGATTTTTATTAATGACCATTATTATGGCTGAAATAAAACTTATAGTTTGCCATTTATGCAGATTTTCATGAAGAAAGTCTTGCTGGCTTAGGCTTGCCTTTTCAATTGGTTGAGAAGGTTCTGAAATTTAAGGGTAATACAGTGGCAAAAAAGTGCCTGAACTCTCGGTTTCAGACAGTACTTATTTTGACCTGAGGATTGGGTTTTTCTTCTTTTTATTTATTGATCAAATGACTCGTCATTTACTGCCTTTCACATAGTAATGCTGTGTTATGAACCTGCTAGACATCGCTGCACCTAACACATTTTTTGCTCAGGTAGGAAGTCAAATGTAAGTGCTAAGTACTTAGTATCTCATGGCAAATGTATTCTGAGTTTATCACCTCTTCTGTGCTCACATACAGAGTTTTTTCAGTTTCTTACCATGATGTAGCTTTTCACTTCGCAATTTGCACGTTATGGACATGCTTTCCTCTGGCTCTGAGGAAGAGAATGCTCAGGATAGAGAAGACAAGTCTGTGATTTCATGTTGAGTGCAATACTATATGTCAGGCTACTCTGGAGATGGGCATTTCCCTCTTTCCTGTCCTGACATACTTTATTTACCTCACAGCGATCCTTTTTTAGAAACTAGAGTGGTCCCCAGAAGTGTGCATGGACTTATCAGCCCCATGGAAATAGATTGCAGATCTGTTTTAGACCACAGTTGCTTGCTAAAAGACCTGTGGACATTAAGAAATATCTCCTCCAGCCAGGAGTCAAAAGTCAGGTAAAATGACTAAGAAATAGTCATCCTGAGGATCATAAGAATGCAGCATAATGTAACTATTTCCTAGGTTGTTCTCATTGACTGCACATGTCCTGAGCTCCAAAAGAACATCAGAAACAGGCAGTCAGTTCCCCGAGAGGTGTACCTGTGAAAGTAAAGGCTAAGGAAACAGAAACACTCCACAAAAATGTTCAGTGATATGCTGTTGCTTGTGGTTGTTTTTACACCAAATCGAGCTCATTCTGCGAAAGCTTCAGCCTTAGTAAGTCTTGTATACATGACATCGTTCAAAGGACATTTTCTCTGAGTGTTTTTTTATTGATAGAGATGTTTTCCAACAATAAACAATGACCAAAGACAGGAGTTAGGCAGAGCATAGACATCTTAAGTTTTGTGGCACTTCAGAGGCTCTGGATGGATATTTTAAAAGCATTTTATTTCGACAAAATTGATGCATCAGAACACAAGCTATGGAAGCCTTATGAATGGATGTTGCATTTTCCTCTTGAAGCTGTTAATCACAATAGTCCCTTCCCTTGGCAGGCAGGTGATGCCACATTGTTACAGAGCTGTACTACTTCAGATTGCAAAAGAGTCCGCTGCTATAAAAACACACCCAGGGAGTGGCTGAGGAATAAGCGAAATGAGTCATGGACCACAACAAAGATCTTCCTGTCATTCAAGATTCACTTGCCAAATGCAGGAAATAAAAATTTGAGGGGGGGAAAAAAACCATTGTCATAAGGAAAAATAACACTGACCGTTGCAAGCAATCTTGTTTAGAGCTGTACTAATAAAGGCTGATTCCAGTGAGAATAACTGCTACTAGCATTTATGATGCCTGGAATTTAGAGTGACTACTCCATTTGGGCATAGTTGAATAAAATGAATAGCGAAAGTCACTTTCAATGTTGTGTGTTGAAAATGGAGTTCTTGGCTCTCACCTGATTTTTGTATGTTCTATAGTGTTTTGCTGGGGGAGATGAACGGATTGATTTACAAGACACAACTTCCCAAGATTTACAGAGACAAAAGAAACTGAGCCAATTACAAAGGCTTTGAAGAAAATTCAAATAATTTGTGAAACCCTGTGCTGGGATATCAGGGAGTAATGGTGAGCTGGAAACTTCCAGCAAAATCCTGAGGTTGTTGGAAATTTGATACCACAATCTGAATTCTGCTAGTGGCCTGAGCTGAAGCTAATTGTGAGCATCAGTTATATGCTCCAGATTTCACCATGCCTCACACTGTTCTTGAAGTAAGGATGGAAACCCAACTGTCATGTTTTGAATCCATCTGCAATCCAACCTTTCATTCCATTCTGCTTTTCTCAGATCCAGCAAATATTGTTATTATGCAATGGCTTTATCTAATCAAACCTGTTCAGCACATGCTTTTGTTGTATTTATGTAGGAAGGTGCCAGATGATCTCACTGTATTCCATGTAGCTTGGGATGAAGCACCCTGACTCATGTCTTCTCAATGACATTGTTCATAGGTTCAGATCACTGGGAGTACATCCTCCTGGATAAACTTAGGCAATGTTTGTCAAGTGTGGCTACTGAAAGGGGAGCTGTCTTACCAGAAGTGGTATGATTTCAGAGAATGTCGCACAGCTCCAGATTACACTGAAGTTAGCAAGGGGCAGTGCTTTCAAAGAAGACTAAACCCATCTTTTCAGGACAGGCTTGAAAATGCTGATCTAATTATTTAAAACAGACTTGGAAGGAAACCTACAGCATATGTACCATTACACTGACAGGTATCTGTTTTATGGAAATTCTGAGAGTGAACTGCTTTCAGCATATGAGGAGAAAAGTGCAGAAGTTTTCTTCGGTTCTAAAACTTGGGAAGATATTTGGAGAACACTTATTGCAAATTTTACGCCTTCTAAAAAATTAAGTGTAAAATGTATGGTGCTTAAATTAGGAGAAATGTATATAAATTTATATACTCTTTTCCAAAGTAATAAGCAACGGGATGAGAGGAAATGGCCTCAAGCTGTGCCAGGGAGGTTCAGACTGGATATTGTGCAAATTTTCTTCATCGAAGGGGTTGTCAAACATTAGAACAAGTTGCCTAGGCAAACGGTTGAGTCACCATCCCTGGAGGTTTTTAAATGACATGTAGATGTGGCTCTTACAGACATGGTTTCATGGTGGACTTGGCAGTGTTAGGTTTACAGTTGGACTCAAGGATCTTCAAGGTCTTTTCCAACCTATATGATTCTATGATTCTGTGATTCTACACACAGGTATATGGATATACACAAGTGTTATCTTTTTTTTTTTACTGACTGCTTCTCTGAAATCACAATTGTAAAATCATGAAAGACCATAATGTCTTATACAGAGAGCTTGAGCTCTGAAAGCTGATACAGATGTGAAGAATGAATCAGTCAATTTTAAATAGAGTATTAGACATGACTGTACTTTGCCCACCTTTATAGTATTACAAGAAGTAAATTGTTCAGTGAAATACATAGGGATATGTTGATAAAGATTTAAAAATCAGAGCTGCAGAGATTTATAGAAGTAATGCCAGGAATCTCCTTAGTCCCCCTCTTTTTATCTTTATCAGACAGGATGTGAGGTAGCACTTAGCATTAGAAAAGATATTTATTTCCTTTGAGATATTAAAAAAGGGTTCTAACAAAAACTTAGAACACAATGGTTGGATTGAGACCATTCTTTCTTGAAAAAGAGTATCTCGTCAGATAGCACCCTGAGAAAATCAGGTTTAGGATTGTCTGAGGACCTAACACACACAAGTCCACAGGATCCAAAAAGATGCATCCCAGAATCCTGAGAGTACTGGCTGATGTAGCTGCAGATCCGCTCTCTACCATATTTGAAAAGTCATGTCAGTCAGGCGATATTCCCAGTGACTGGAGAAAAGGGAATATCTCTCTCATTTTTTAAAAAGGGTAAAAAGGAGGACTCGGGAAAATACTGATGTGGCAGCCTCACCTCCATGCCCAGTACGATCATGGAGCAGATCCTCCTGGAAGATATGTCGAAACATGGAAGGCAGGGAAGTCATTAGATATAGCCAGCATGGCTTCATCAAGGGCAAGTCACGCCTGACTAATGTTGTGGCATTTTACAGTAGAATGACTGTGTCAGCAGACAAGGGAAGAGTAACTGACGTCATCTATCTGGACTTCTGTAAGGCCTTTGACACAGTTCTCCACAACATTATTGTCTCTAAATTTGCGAGATATGGATGTGATGGATGGGCAGTTAGGTGGATAAGGAATTGGCTCAATGGCTGGACCCAAAGAGTTGCAGTTAATGTCTCAACATTGAAGTGGAAACCAGTAATGGGTGGTGTTCCTCAATGATCCATACTGGGACCAATACTATTTATTAGCTTTAAGTGGCGAAGTGCAAGGTCCTTCACATGGGTCAGGGCAATCCCCAATATCAGTACAGACTGGAGGATTAACAGATTGAGAGCAACCCTGCAGAGAAGGACTTGGTGGTATTCATGGATGAAAAATTGGACATGAGCTGGCAACGTACGCTCGCAGCCCAGAAGGCCAATTGTACCCTGGTCTGCATCAAAGGAAGCGTGGCCAGCAGGCCGACGGAGGTGATTCTGCCACTCTACTCCACTCTGTTGAGACCCCACCTGGAGTCCTGCATCCAGCTCTGGAGCCCTCAGCACAGAAAACACGTGGACCTGCTGGAGCAGGACCAGATGCGGCATAAAAATGATCAGAGGGATGGAACACCTCTCCTGTGAAGAAAACGAGAGTGTTGGGGTTATTCATCCTGGAGAAGAGAAGCCTCTGTGAAGAACCTGTTGCAGCCTTTCAATATATAAAGGAGGCTTGTGAGAAAGATGGAGAGAGACTTTTTACCAAGGCTTGTAGTGACAGGACAAGGTGCAATGCTTTTAAAATGAAAGTGGGTGGATTTCGATTGGATATAAGAAAGAAATTTCTTATAATTAGTGTGGTGAGACACTGGAACATGTTGGCCAGAGAAGTTGTGGATGCCTCATTATTTGCATATGTTCAAGATCAGGTTGGAAAGGGCTCTGAGCAACTTGAACTAGTGAAAGACACCCCTGGCTGTAAAAATAACACTTTACCTATCATAGAAGAAAGTGTTGGCATAACATCACAGATGTTTGAGAAGCTCTGACTCATTCTGCAGAGGATAATGGGTGGGACAGGAGCGTTTCATTAGAAAGGGTTTCCACTCCATCTGCAGTGTGGGCCAGGACACCACTGTGAAAAGTGGCCCATGACTCGCTGGCTTCTGGAAGCCAATCTGCCCCTGACTGAAAGACACGATTTTGTTTTCTAGCACTTCCTCCATGTTCTCAGATGAGACCAAATCTAGCTTGATCATAGGAGATATTTGCTTCAAAATAAGTCTTTTTTATTTTGACTGTTTAGATCAATGCTCTTCTTGAAAGTAGCATGGTGTTCCTAAGCTGTCTTCCACAGGGTTTTCCTCTCCTTGTATGATGCCTGCCTGCTTTTCCACAAAATAGCTTCCTGGTTTAACTTGTCTTGTTGGTAGTGTCCCTTCTTCATTTGCATTGACTTGGGGTAGCGCACACAATTTCAGTGGTTTCATTCAGCATGAGTAAAAGTGGTTGACAATTTTAATAATTTCCCTGCTTAGAAAACAGCCAGGGATACCTGGAGTCTAGCTGAAGTTTGTTAATTAAAAAATTAGGTCTAAACAGCTCCAAGCAGAGTAATGGAGCAGATCCTATCTTTCTCTCTTTGGTCCATCACCACAGTAGCTATGTTGTTTGGAAACCACTCAGAGTCAAGGAGTCTGACAGAAATTTACTTTGCCCACTGTGAGTGTTGCAGCCAATTGGTGCAGCATAATCAGCTGTTGCTGGGTGGAAAACAGCAACCAGCTCCAACTTGTTTGTCAAAGTGGCTCCCCCACTTTGGTGTTGCCAGGAAGTTGTTCTCACTCCTTCCTCTCACACAAAAATGGTTGTCTTTTTCCCTTCAGTTACTTCTAGTGCTTCTAAAGGATCCTAGGCTTTTCATGTTTTACAAAACATGGGTATTCTACAAAATAAATACTCTGGCATCTGTCTGTTTATCTATATCTCCACACTGGTGTTGCAAGTTGCAGGGTAAATTCATCACAGGGATGCTGTCAAGTAACTGTGTCGGTGTTACACTGAGGAATGTTTATAAAAGAAGAAATAAATACTGGGAGTGGTATACCTTGCAGAAATGATTTTAAAAGATGAGTAGCCCCACCTAACCAGAAAAAAAAAAAAGAAACTGTTAGGAAAATAGACTATGGAAAACTGACATACCACACGTAACATATTCTAGGCAGGAGAAACACAGTTTGATGATGTATTAAGGAAGGGAAATAAGTTGCATTTTGATTCTGATAACAAAACAGGGGGGGAAATGAAAGATGCATGAAGGCTATTTCCACAAGAGTGTCTGCAAGACACTGAGTAAAGAAGATTATGAAAATGAAAGTTTTAAACTGCAAATGAGACATGATTCGAACCTCCAGACCAAAAATGGAAGAGGTTTTAGTTATAGTCTTTGAATAGCAGGGCAGGACTGGAGATACTTTCCAGTGAAAAAATAAATCGTTTGTGACAGAGGACTGAAAACTGAAACCAGGATAACTAAAAGTAGTGTGTGATAGGGAATGGAAAATGTGTTTGAATAGTGGAGGAAGAAAGAAGAATCAAGAGTAGACAGAAGTGACGTATTACAAAACCATAGTATTTATTTAATTAACTCTCAACATTTATTCATGACTTTCTCACCTGACAAGTCATAACAGCTTTCCATTAACTGGAAAGCGAGGATTGAAGCAAAACCATAAAGTGTTCAAGACAGATTTTTGTTTCACGTACAGAAACTCCAACAAGCTGTGATGATATGGACCTCTGGGTTCCTTTTGTCTATTTAGCACCTTTGCCTCTTCACAGCAGTGAACTAAAGTAACCTAAAAACAGTATACTGCATTAAAATCAATGGGGCTCACTAAAATCAGGCTTAAGGTGTTACAACTATTTTGACTGGGAAACTGGGTGCTTATTAGAATGGAACAACAATAAGAGTTCTTTCTATTTAAAAATTAATTAGAAGTGTGCTTGGACAATCTCAGCCAGTTGAGTTAGCCTATTTAAAGAAATTACCATCCTTGATCTGTATGTTACCACCTCTAAGATGGGGTAGAGTGAATTGATTACTTATCTCCTATGCTGATGTTGCCATATGAAATTAATTTCCTCATACTGTGAAATCAGTAATATTTTAAACATAAGCTCTTGTCATTTGTGCCTGAAAAAAATGAATTTTGGAGAATTTTTCCATAGAAAAACAGAGACTATTGGGAAGGCAAAACAAGCAAGTCAAGTCTGACTTATTATGCAATGCAGACTCCCTTGGGTGTCAATAAACATAGCAAAGTCAGGGAAGGTTTTACGGATTAGAAGTCAAAGGAACAAAGCAGAACTTCGCTTCTTTACAAGAAGTATCTTATAATGAAGAAACTCTAAATTAAACAAGATCTTTCCTCCAACTAGCCCCAGTAACCAAAGCAAACAAAAGAATAATAATGAGCCTCGGAAATATTACCTATGAAAGAGGATCAGGTAGTTTCTTTGATGAAAAGTGAAAATTACCCCAAATCAAACAAGCCTCTGCACATCGTCATGCTGAGCTCTCACATTTTTGGCTGCAGGCACATTTCAAATGCAACCTGGTTTGACAAGTTGCACTGGAAGAATGCCAGGACTAGAAAGTCTACCTCTTTCAAACTACACAACTACAATACATATTAACTTTTTCTATTGATTTGTTAATGGTTTTTTTTTTGGTATACTGAATGTTGAGGTCCTTTCAACCATGTCTGAACATCCTGCCCCAAAACTGTTTGTCCCAGAAGTGAACAGAGAACGATGAATATTAAAATGTAAGAAAAATCTTGAGCTGGGCGTCAGACTCTGAAACTTACTTTGAAGGCTGTGTTTGAGTGGAGGGCTGTCAGAATAAATTCTGCCTTTATTGTGATTTGTGCAACCAGGTGAATTCCACAGAATTGCACAGAGCATATATAATGCATTTTGGTCCACTAACTTCTACCATTATCTAACCTCCTTTAGTTCTGGGTGTAATCAGGTTAGAGTGGATTACATCTCCTGCTAGCAGATTCACAGACTCACAGAATTCCTCAGGAAAGCTTTCATATTCCAGGCTGCAGTCATACAACATCCTGTGCGGTCAAGGAAAACCTGTGTAGCAGAGATTTTCCAGAAAGTTCCAGTTAATGGAACATTTTGATTATTTGAATACGGATAATTATACAGAGGCCATACTGTGAAGTACTGATGAATGATAGCCACAGAAATAGAGACTTCTAAAATATACTTGGTTTACTTTAGCTACCACCTCCATTTCAGTGGGAGGACCATTTTTCTGAGGGTTGGAGTAGTGATAGTGCTTTCTGACATTTTACTCTCAACATGTTAATATTGGGCTTGTTTTGACTGACCTTGAAATTACTGGAAAACTTCCTGGCAAAAGCATCATGAGGTGCATCAGTTCAGTAACTCCTCTTTAAGGTCATCTAGGAAATATGCACATGTCAAAAAATTAATGCCTTGCACCAATTAGACTTCAGGCTGTTGTTTTGCCGAAACAGGAGGAATATTCCAGGGTTTCATCTGTCTCCTAGTGTCAAGATGAGGAAGATGGCAATTTATTTTTATCATATTCGTGTGGTCTAGTGGAGTCCACCAGATCTAACATAAACATACGGTATTGCAGTCTGCAACTGCAATGTAAGAAGCATCTCCAGACTCTGGGAACCAAAACTCTGGCAATTTCCTGCTTAAGGCTGCAATTTTAAATCATGCATTGTCCTTCCGTATCAGCCTGGTGCTGTTCTGGTTTTGTATAGATTAAGCAAATGTGTCAATACACTCTTGAAAACAATCACAGAAGTACTTGAATCACAATTTTAGGACAATATTTTTGAAATAATCATTGGAAAAAAGATGTAACTTCTGGGAGGAGGGCTCAATATGCTCCCCTCTCTCTCTCCCTGTTGCTGGAGATAGCTCTAACCATTCACTTACAAAATTATAATCCCTCTTGTGTATAGTTGCGCTTTTTCTCTCTCTTCCCTTTCTCCCTTCACAGCTCCCCAGCCCTAGAAAATCTTCATTGCTTTGGTAGACAGGGGTAAAAGTCCAGTCAGGAAGATGGAGAAAAAATGATCTGGCACATCAGGCTAAGTGCATTTGCAGGGCCCTTCACTTTGGTCACAACAACTCCATGCAACGTTACAGGTTTGGGGAAGAGTGGCTGGAAAACAGCTCAGCAGAAAAGGACCTGAGGGTGTTGGTCGACAGCCGGCTGAACATGAGCCAGCAGTGTGCCCAGGTGGCCAAGAAGGCCAACGGCATCCTGGTTTGTATCAGGAATAGTGTGGCCAGCAGGAGTAGGGAGGTGATCGTGCCCCTGTACTCGGCACTGGTGCAGCCGCACCTCGAGTAGCGTGTTCAGGTTTGGGCCCCTCACTACAGGAAGGACACTGAGGTGCTGGAGCATGTCCAGATAAAGGCAATGAGGCTGGGGAAGTCTTATGAGGAGCAGCTGAGGGAACCGGGGTTGTTTAGTATGGAGAAGAAGAGGCTGAGAGGAGACCTTATTGCTCTCTACAACTGCCTGAAAGGAGTGTGTAGCAAGGTGCGTGTTGGTCTCTTTTCCTAACTAGCAAATGATAGGATGAGAGGAAATGGTCTGAAGTTGCGTCAGGGGACACTCAGATTGGATATTAGGAAAAATTACTTGTCTGAAAGGGTTATCAAGCATTGGAGCAGGCTGCTTAGGGAAGTGGTTGAGTCACTGTGCCTGGAAATATTTATAAGACATGTAAATGTAGTGCTTAGGGACATGGTTTCATGGTGGACTTGGCAGTGTTAGGTTTACAGTTGGACTCCAGGTTCTTAAAGGTCTTTTCCAACCTAAATGATTCTATTATTCTATCTTTAGGTAGTTACAACAGTTTTGGGGGAGCGAGGAGACTTATGCTAGAAAAGGAGAAACTGTACTGAACTTGGGTCTTCTGTGTTGTGGGTGAGTGCTATAGAGACAAGAGTTCAGGCTAATCCCATGTTTTTGAAAGGTGCAGTGATACTGCAAAGAAGATGGTCAGTAAACCTGAGGCAGCCCTTGGTAAGATGTTGATGACTGAGAGGTAGTGACACCTCAGATAGATCCCTAGCTTCCATGGCTCCTCTCAGCTTTGTTCATTGCCCGTGATCCTGGCTCCCTCATTCATGTAACTCCACATCTTGGACTCCATTTGAAGTCATTAACTCTGCATAAACAGTTTATGGGAAGACTGGACACCTCACACAGTCTTCTATATTCCTGTCATGAAGGTAACACACTAAAGATCAGGTGCTTTAGCACCAAAGTTTTGGGTCATTAAATCTTTTAGCAGAAACATTTTTAACTTTGTCCTGCAGCATATGTACATACAATTGTGTATCAAACCACTGTGTCTACTGGTCATAGCCATGTGAAAAATGTTGTGTACACTGCACACTGCACTTGAGGAACTGAGTAAGAAAATGATGCTTAATTTACTTGTGCAGAGGAAGAGCTTCAGAGACTTACAACTCAAGTCAGATAATTTCTAATGTCACCACAACACCTCATGTATCTTCAATTCCTACATAACTTCTTCTCAGTGAGTGTGAAATATTTAAATGAGATGCTGCTTCCATATTCTAGCACTAGAAGTCTTGACGAAAAAAAGGTTTTATCTGCTGGAGCAGACTAAACAAGAAAAACAGCCCAGAAGCATTTGAGCAAATACAGTACATCATAGAAAAAAATATTTTGAAAGGAAGCATCAAGAATAGAAGACTGGAAATCATTCTGCAATGTCAGCTCTAGGGCTTTTTGCTGTAACAATGCTCACTTTGTAGAACAGTACAGTGTAGGATACGAAAAATGGGTTTCTTTGAAGAAATAGACAATAGTATCTGAAACGCTACCAAAAATGAAAGGGAAAAGAAGGAAAGAAAGAAAACAGGCCTATTTGGGTCCTGAGAAGTTTTGTGAAACATACATTTCTGTAAAGCTGGCAAGACTAGTAGGTGCCAGATGGTAATTGGAAGGGGCCCTACAGGCACAAGCTCAAGCCAGGACTTACTCCTGTTAATCACAGAAGATGTAAGAGGCCAAATGCAGCGTACAATAAGGCAGGCTATTGCAGAAAGGGAAACAGGTCACACAATAGGAAGATGTTCCTTTCCCTTCCCTACCTCTTGGCAAGACATGACACCACAGCAGGCAATAGTGAAAGATGCTTAAGAAACTATTGCGTCAAGTAAGCACATATATACAGCTTGGTTAAAAAAAGACAGATGCAAGAGGCAGAAAAAAAAAAAAGTCAGAACAAATATTAATCACAAGACTGATAGTATTAAAACAATTCTGGAAGTTTGAAACTAGAGATTCAGCTTGTAGGAATAGAGCTGATAGATTTCTCTGAAGGTTGGAACATTCATAGGTCCTTATCAGTCATAGAGATAATGTAGGAAATCTGTCAGAACAAAAATCATTAAATAAGTGGGTAAAAATTGTATCTCCTGGAATTTCACAGTTAGATTTTCAGAATCAACTTTTCAACATGTTAACCTGTTTCCACTGAAAGCCTGGATTTAGAATATCAAGAGTTGTGAATCCAATCAAAAAATCTTCATCCTTAAATATGAGACTGCACTGAGCATTTTCCTCAGAAAGAAGAAACAAATCAAGTGTCTACCCTTAAAGCTATAGCGTTGACATCTTTGAATCAGCTAGCTAGAATCTGCACCCAGTAAAATCAGCAATGGAACCCAAAATATCCTATGGAAGAGGAGATCAACCACAAATGAACAACATTCTTAAAGGTAGTATGGGATGAAAGATTTTTACTTTTCTGGTCAATAAACTCTTACTGAGACACAGAAATAAACACCACTTGGCTTAAATCTCATATTTGCCTTTTTGTGAATCTCAAGTAGGAAATCTTCAGAGCTGCCCAGAGGTTATTTGAACACAGGCTACCCTCTTCTGGCTTAGATTAGGAGTCAGATGAGATCTTAGAAAGGTGTCCAGACTTGTGAAGGCACAAAAAGCGGGGATGTAAGTCCTCACAAGGGCTTGTAACACTGTGAGAAGCCTACACTGTCAAATATATACCCAAACCTTCATCTTGATTCTTCTGTGAAGGCTAAATTGGTCTACAGCTGAATATTACTTATCAGCCTAAGTCTCAGGAAAGACAACATGAAACATATATGAAAATACAGTGTTTAAAAAGATCTCAAGTAGAGGAAAATCTTGAAAGGTTGTATTAAAGCTTGTGAAATCCAAGCCACTGGACATATTCCATCAAGACTCCTCTGAAGAAAAGCTCAACTGTCTAAGAAGGATATAATATCGGGAACTGCCTAGACCCAGGTTCTGCATACAAGTTTGCATATATACAAGGAATTTTGCTGGCATTTAGACTTTAGTATAAATTCTTAAACTACAATGGAAGAACTTTGGATTTGTGTAATAAGTCAGTATTGTTCATAGCAGCCATCTGGTCTAATTTCATATTTGGCATCCTCAATCTGTCTTTACATATAGAGCTTTAATGCTTATTGTATTTTACTCCACGATTTTTTCCTTCCCTAGTAAGAGAACAGCAGACTTCTCAATTCACTGGTGGAAAATAAAGAATTGGAGCTTTAGGTGTAATAATGTAATTGGTATGTAAGATTGCGAGAAAATCCAATTTTTTAACATTCACATGGTCTTATTTTGCAGTTCTAAAGTATCACAATTAAACTTTTTAAACAGCAACTTGAATGTTTTTTTCTAAAAAAAAAATCTTCAATTAGTACAAGAATTTATTACCTGTATATTCAGGAAACATGTAAAGTTCTGCAAGGGTTGGTCAGCTGGATAGCCTGTGGAAGGTGTGTTTACACAGGCTTTTGGATGAAAAGTAAAGATGTAGTGAAGGAAGCTGATTCATGAGTGAGGAAGTGTCAACCTTCTCTAGGGAGGCAAAACTGGAATAAATTCATAGTGAAGATAATTTAGCAATGAGGGAAGCAAGAAAACAAGGCATTTCCGAAGGAGGGCATTAATCTCTACAGACCATGGATCAAAAATTAACTGTCCCTCTACATTTAAGGATGGAAGACATCATAGCTGATGTTAATTCCAAGGTGTAGGAAGTGTCAATAAGATATAATATATTGCTAAAAGGAGGAAAATATGAAGTAAAGAGAAGGTCACCCAGAAAGGACAGGTACTAGTAGTAACTAAATCATGCAGAGATACATGCAAAACTCTGATCAGCAGCAGGCCAGCTGGGGTTTTTATCCATTTGAGAGGAGGATGAGCTGTTTCAATAGTATTACCCCCCAAAGAGGTGTCAAGCTTTGAAAAACATGACAGAACATCATAAATGGAGTTTATTTAGATATCTTGGAGCAGGAAGCGTTTTCCTATGCCTGTTAGCACAACACAGAGGATTAACCAAATTACAGCTTTGCTCACTTTTTTGACCATAGACAGGGGCAATGAGAGAACGTATGAAAGATTGCTTAGTATGCAAAAAATCAAAGCATCTTCTTTTTCAGTGCCAGCTGGGTTTGTAATATCTTCTGTGTCTCAAATTTATATCTGGAAGGTGATATTTTAAGCCTTATGTCTGCAAATTATGATAAAAATCACATATAAACCTACAGTATTCTAGCCCTGTTCTTGTTCCTTGGTGACCTCAGACTAAGTCAGCTAGAGGACTAATGCGAGAAAGAAGTAAATACCTTGTATGAGCTCCTCATCCGAATTATGCCCAAAGAAAAACTGTCTTGATTAGATGGAGAGATACACTTGAGTAGTTGGAACTATGCCACCAGTAAAGATAAAAATATAGAGAAATAGATACATGGAACACAGATAAAATAGGAAATAATGAGAAATAAACAATACAGATTGTTCTGTGTATTGCACAGAGGGAGGAAAGAGTTCATGAAGTGGAACGAGGCATCTACCCATCTGTGCATAGATTACATGGTCTAAAAAGGGAGAATCCAGATCATCTGGCCAATTGCTGAGAGAAATTGCTGGCCATTACTCCCCTTAGTTTGTGGAAAGTTTGTGTTTGGACTTAGAAATTTTCACCGTTGGTGTTTTCTCTTTCTATAGCTGTACTACCAGTAGCTTGCTAAGGATTAAACCTTGGCAGACTACAGAGTTTGCTTTAAGTTATGACTTGGAAAGAAGGTGAAAACGCTTCAACCTAGAAGCTGTTAGATCTTAGCTGCAGATGAAACACATTCTGTGAGAGAAGGAAAGCCAACACCCTACAAACTGCTCTGAGGTCTCTTGCACAGCCAGTGCACTGGGAGATTAACCTCACACCCACACAGTAGCAAGGATGTATCCTTCTGTGCCCATGCAATTGTCATGGAGAGCCTCGGAGCAGCCAACCACCCTCTTCATCCTGAACCCTAAGGATCTCCATAGATAATCTCTCTTCTGCTAGTCTCACCTTGGATGGGTATATGCAAGTATTCATTTTCAATAACCCATTCTGCAGAGGTGAGATGTTTGCTTAGGTTCAGTTCAAATACAGTTCATACTTGCATCATAGGATCAGGAACTCATTAGACAAATCTATAAATATTGGGTAGAAGTAGGAATACTGAAGTGCCGTAGAAATATGTATGTGTAGCAAGAAAGTATGTGTACCATTCTACTACACTCCTCCTGGGCAAGGCTGTGTCTCTTGCAATCTTGATTCATCCTTTCTCTAAAAAGCAGATTCTTGGTGGAGTTATTGGTGGTAAATCAGCTATCCTACAAACACACCTGTTCCTGCAAACTGTGTCATAGTTCCTATGTCGGTTGCTCATGGCAAGTTCCACTAATACCACGCTAGTTTGCTGATTTTTCTTACTTTGTGTCCCACAGGCTTTTGGAGAAGAGAAAGTGAGGATGAACACAATAAAAACAATTTGAACCCTGCCTATAAGCAAAAGATTACAGATCAAGGTTAACAAATTCATCCCTTGAATAATTTCAGAGGAGTTACCACAGGTCAAACCAGTGGCATGCTCTGTACCATACCTTATCGTATTAGGGATTAATATGGTTTCAGAGAGAGGTTCACAATATCCTCCTTTCATCCGGAGATTTGCTTTCTAACCATCTTTCGTGAGATGAACTCTCATAACGAGTGCCCTTAGTAGTTCTATCTTTTCCCAAACAACGCTGAGTCATTTGGCCTAACGCAGTGTTTCCCTTGGCGCATGAATAAAGGAAGCTTGCCACAGCAAAACCAGAATTTTACTTACTAATTCAGAGAGTAATCTTGTTCTGTAAAATTATGGAGAGGGTCTAGGTAGCACCAGAAAAAAATGTCCTATATTTAACATGAAGAGCATCTATTTGATACTTTCAGCACTGAGTAAATTTTGAAAACACTAACAGGATTTCTTCTTCAGCATTCAGTCAAGCATATTAGTGAACAACAAATGGGCATGATTAAGAGACACAAATACATACATGCATTCAGTGTAACCCATTAATGGCTGCTTTCAACAGATTTGTGTGTATGCCTGCGCAGAGCACAGAACCACTGTGGACCACCAGAACCTCTCCGGGGGTCTCTTTATGCTACAGGATATAGCTACAATCATTCTGGAAATGATGGTCGTTGGTGGGAACGGGCCTGGAAGGGGAGTAGGAGAGACAACAGATACCACCTTTATGTGAATCCAGTGAAAGTAATACTTGCCCCTTGTCTCTTTCCTCTTAAGTCTGGATTCAGCACAGTTTAGATTCTATTATCAGAAACAAAACTGCAGACAGTGAGTCTGATCGCACCAGTTTCCACAACGCTGCTTTCAAAGAAACTGAATTCTTCTAGTGGAGGGTTTTGCTTCTGGAACAGTCTGACCCCAGTACCCAGGAAGAAAGTGATCTTCGCACTTCTCTTCCCAGCATGCTTGAAAAAAATTTTTTTTAAGCATGTATGTGTACACAGCACACACCCACATCCACAAATGTATTCACAGATCAGAAATTAACCAAACATTAATGCTAAAAGTAGTAGTTGCAGCATAAGAGTGAGAGTATGTATGCTACAAGCAAGGGTTCTAGATCAAACTAAATACAATAATAATCAGGACAGTGAAGTTAAGCTTTGTCTTGCATGACAGGATGCCTCACCATGGATTCACACTTTTCTATTAAAAAGTTAATTACACTTGGTGGGGGGGGAGTGAAATTTGTTGTGATCTGAAACAAATGGAGTCTGAAGTACATAAATTGAGCTATATCTGCTCTGGGGAGAATGCATTAAGCACTGAATTGATTCACAGCTTCTTTTTGAAACTCTTCCCAGCCCACATCTATACAGAGGCCTAGTATAAGAACATAGCTATGCCTCTGGAGAATTTCAGATAGTTGCATCTGTCATACTTTGTTCCCTGTGAGCAGCACCATAAAACTCCTTGATGTTGCAAGTAACCATGGACATACGGCATCTCCACTGCTTGCTTGGTTGCTTGCTTCCTTCCTTTCTTCCTCCCTCCCTTCCTTCCTCCCTAGAAATATTTAAGCCTGAACAGAAATAGGTCTAATGCTGAGGAAGGCTAATAGTCTGGGAAGTCTGCTCTTAAATCTATTTCTGCTATGCTGCACAGTCCGCAGTATGCAAATTTGCATGATGAAAAGTGCATTTTTTGGCATTATGGTGCAGTACTTTGGGTCAGTAACAAACATTTTAAAGTTCTCAAACACTTATTTAAAGATCGCTGTAATGATTCAGTTTTGAAATAGCCCCCAAATGCTAATAGAAATGTCATTGTCTCACAACCCTTTCCAAAAATGTATAATGAGAGTGTATTTGATAGCTGAAAATCCCCTTCTAAACATTTAAATAGGAATAAAAACTCTTCTTATTTCCTTGTAGGACTGAAGTGAAAAGGACCACCAACATGTTTTGCCTTCTGGTCATTTGGAACCAGTGCAATCTTTTTTTTTTTTGTCAAAAACTGTTGGAGTTTTAGCACCAGCTTTTAAAGACTAAAGTAATAATATTGTAAAGGAAAGCTAAAAACCCCCAACAGATTATAAGCAATTAAAAAGAATTAACCCCACAAATGCCAGGAAATTCACAGTGCATAGTTATGTTCAATCTGTTTGGAAAAATACGCTGTGAGTTGTTCCAATTTCTATAAAAGTTTAGGAAATGTCTACTGGTAACAGCAGCAATTTGGCCAAGTAATTAGTAATGTGATGAAAGAGTCATTAAAGCTAGCTAAACAGAAATGTTTTTACAAACTGAGGTCCTAGTGAATTAGGCAGGGGAGGCCACATTTAGTAAATATTCTGCAAAGCAGAGGTTCAAAACATTCTGTCAATAGGTAATAGCTTGCATGAAATTCTGAGTGAAGATCTTAAAATTTCAAATGAAATTTCACTTTTAATTTTAAATGGATAGGAAATTTGATGGCGTGATGAGTTTAAGAAATGACTGGAATCCCAAAGATTTAGAACAACAGAAAACAACAATCTAATGTTGGTTTTTTTTGAATTTCTAATAGTTTAAGTGTTCTTCGCACAGCCAATTGGCAGATTTTATTTTGAAAAACACATCAAAAATCCTATTATGACTTGTCTTGTGTTTTCCACAAAATCAGTAGGGTTTATGTTTTAAAACATTACTTGCTGGAAAACACAAGTCTTCTGTAGTTCTTTGTGGTATAACTATCCATCAAAAAAAAAGAAAAAAGGAAGTTATGTGTTCCTGTTTGTTAGTGCCTATCCAAAGGTACGCAGCCATGTTAAAAGGCAAATCTTTTCTGTCCTCTGCCCTGCCTTGGAAATGATTAGAACTTAGTCTGCTTTTGATGAGCAGGATAAAAGTGAATTGACACATAGCACTGCTTGGTTTCATTACTCTGATGAAACTTGTTGCATAACATGAACAATTACGTGCAGACTTTACAAGTGGGTGTCATGACCAAACCTATTGTTACCAGGCCTGTATTTCCCTTAACAAGCCAATGCTGCTGAGTTGAACCTGTCGCTTGCTCCGATTAGACATGTGTGCTGAGCATCTGGTTATTCATGCACCTTTTGCTGTGTTAATCATGCAGTGAAATCAGTGTCACCCCAGTGTCATCACCTGCTGAGGAAGCAGTGTTCTGCCCTCGCTGGTATGTGGAAATGTGTGTGTGATGACTGAAAAACTCCTCTGACCTCGCTAACAGAGCACCTCACAATCGTTTCTGGTGATACTAGACAGAAGATCATGAGGGCATTTGGATTTGAGGGACATGTTTTCACAGAAAAATCTGATGTTCTGGAAAAACTTTCTTGCAAATGTCTTTTTCCTTTGGAAAACGGAGTGATTTTTGACACTGTTTATTCAGAGGGCTGCTAATTTTCATGCTGTGAATCCAGGTGTTTCGCTTCTTCCCCCAGTAAGGACACATGATCTTTTTTCCTGATACCTAGTTTCTAAATGTCTTCTGGTTACAAGCACAGAAGGGAAAGGAATGGTATCTAATTTTAATCCTGAGCATCCATTTTTTATTGATATTCTGTGAAATGATTGTAGTTTTGGCAACTGTAAACCATTGTCACAGAAATCCTTTTTCTCTTCGAAGTGTAGTGGTATAAACCCAGAAGAAGTTCATTCAAATGGAGCATTGCTGAGACTAGAGCACTGGCATCTCAGCAGAATTTTGCTCCTGGTTAGACCCTAAAATACAGCCAGAAAAAAGTTCTCTCTGCCTCTTGAGCTCATTTTTTTTAAGTAAACCAAAGAATTTAGAGGTAGAAGCACTATTTTATCTCATTTCTGTGTAGACTGAGCCATGCTGAGAAGACCAAATATGTTTTTAAGGTTGGATTAAAATTTTTTTAGTTCAAAACCAATATAATCTATACAATTGATTCTGAGACATTTTTCTGCACAAAAGCTTTCTTTTCTACAAGATTTTGTTTTCGGATTCTAAATTTTGAAGAAGAGTAAGTGGATCAAAAGTTTTACAAAACCAAACCTAAAATGAATCATTTTTTTCAGGTCAAGCATATTATCTGGGTTGATCTGGAGTGTTTTTCTCCTTTCTTTATTGAGAAAAACAAAAACATCTGAAGATACCCAGTTGCCATGGTTATTTCTAATTCAATCAGAAGGAGAGTGCTGTTCCCATTAACTTGCCAGGCTGATTCATAAAATTTAGAAAGGCATGCAGACTTTGCTGATTCTTTCTCCCAAAAATAATTCAGGGCTCATCTAGAATGGGAAGAACTGCACAAAAGAAGAGAAACGCTGTGAAAGGATCTTCAGAGGGAGAATATAACCTGCATCTCTGTAGATCTGTGGTTGTTGGAAGCTATTGAAAGGGGTCACTTCAAGATAAGACAAATGGGTTACACAGACCTCTGTGATGGACACTGCCATGGAATTTGCTTTTAGTGTTTGTAGCAATAACTGTTTGTTAATTTTGGAAGGAATTTGTTTGCAGGCTAGGACAGGATGGCTTTCAGCATCAATCTGTCCTTAAAGCTCAGAACAAAACAAAAAAGAATGTTTGCAAGTGAGCTGTCTCTTTGTCTGTAGTTGTTTTCGACAAGTATATGTAAACAGCAGCGTTCCAAGAGAATCTGATTTTGAGAGACCTGGTGTGCAAGTGGTGTTTCTGAGTAAAGTGGGATGCCGTGGCTTTCTCAGAAGCACTGGCAGGAGATATAATGAAAGCATTATTTGTTATTTGTGAAGAAAGATATTCACTCCGTAGAAGAACAGTGATGCTTTTATCCTTCTGGCAGAGGATGTGTGCTCAAAGGACAGTGGAGTGTAACCTACTCTGAGTCAACAGATATGCCATCATTAGAGGTGTATTTGGGAACTGACACTGCAGGAGGCTGCTGCCGTGTAGCCAAATACACACCTGTGCCCATTCAGCCTTCCTCTCGCTCAGGACAGGGAGTGGGAAGAAAGCTTGCGTGCAAGCTGGGGATGAGCAGCCAGCTGCTGGCAGAGACCCTTAGGAGAGCTTTTCTCACTTGCTTGCCAAGCACCATAGCAACTTCCAGCCACAACCTGCAAGCAGTCACCCAAAATGCTGCTGGCCAGGCTCTCCTGGAAGAGACGTGTTTGTGTCCCATTGCCATGAGACCTCTTACCTGTGTGACCAGGGCAGAGGGTGCAAATGCACTGTGGGCGTGAGAGCGCTCTTGACTGCCACACTGGTGGAAACTCACTGATGGCACGCAGCCAGGGGCTCTCTCCATCCAGGGGAAGGAGTCTGTGCTGGAAAACTCCCCGCTCCTACGTTGACCAACCAAGTTAAATTAACTTAATCACATTAAGTCAATTTATTATGCCAGCAAGTGAACAGCAGGCTTTTGGCTAAAGCAAGTCATGTGAAATCTGCGGGTAAGAGGAGTACATTTATGACTGGTCTTAACCCTCGGGAGCCGGCGGCTCGCAGCAGATGCACAGGCGGGTTTGGCTGCGAGTCGCCTGTGCAGGAGCACTGACACCTTCAGGTTCCCACTCTCTGCTTCACTTGGGCAGAGCCTCTGAGTTGCCACTGCCTTCACGTCTCATGAGGCCACTCACCTGCAGGTAAAACCTGAGTGCACTGCTGCCTTTCTTACAAACTAGGGTTTCTCATTCTTTTTGTAAGTGTGTGTGACACACAGGTATGTGGCACTAGAAGTCAGGTCGAGGATATTTGCTTCGTCAGACTGAGGAAGAGTAAAAATTTTTTTCAAAAAACCGTCCCTAAAAACAACATATAAGTATTTCTAAAATAATTTAATGAGGGCCTGCTAGCACTTCTGTGTTAATTGTGGCTAATATACATACAGCTACTATCATTTAGAACTTAGCGTTTTATTTTGTGAACACCGAAAACACATAGGTTTCACTTTTAGTTTTTACCCCAAATCTGTGATTTTCAGTGACTGTTTGAGAGAAGAAATAGATTTTTTTTTTACATGCCCCCTCTATATCACCAGAGCTACTGATATCTCTTTAATTGTAAGTGCATCATAACTCATTTTAATATTTTGGAGTACATAATAACTACAGGCTTGAGTTTGACATTTTCATGTTTTTCCTGTTAGGAAATCGGTGATGTAAAAATCAGCATAAAGGGGAACAAAACCCCATAGCCTATATAGATATATACACAGAGATTTGTCCTCTGTGTCTACTTGGGTATACATATGAAAATACATTTAAGTAACATTCAGTACCAAGGTTTTATATCATAAGCTTTGAACATTAGTATCTGTTTATCAAACAGGCAAGATAGACGGCACTTTTTTAACTAGCATATTTAACTTTACCTAACATATTTTGGTCTATAATATAACAGTGCTGTTGCCTCTGAAAAACTGATATTTCACTGGTGAAGTTCTTTTCTTCAAATGGAATTAAAAACAGCAGGTGAGGAGCTGATAGGCTGATTTATCAAAATCTGCTATATTTTTTGTGCGTAGGATTCTGTGTGGCATTTGTCACTGAATTATCCCAGCACATAAGCACCATGATGTGGAGTTATCATCAAAGCGCTAGTGTCTGGTCTTGGAAGCTAAACTACCAAGGGATCTAATTGTCTCTCTTTCCCTGAGACAAGGTATATGGGTTTTTATTTCTGATTTCTCTCTGGGGTGTTCAGATGAGTGGTAACAGATAAAAATGCAAAAGGTAACATTTTTTGGTTTGAGGAATGATCCCTGGGAGCGAGTGTTACAGAAAGGTGTACTGCCCTCCAGACTTCCCTGCCCAATGTCTGTCTGCTTTGAGACTTTTACCACTACTGACTATTACATCCTCAGTAATAAGAATTCTGTGAGCTTATGATTAAATACAGTGCATTTCCCTGTCTATTTTGACATTTTGGACCACTATCAATTTGGAGGAAGGAGTACGGTCTGTTGAATTTTAATGGGTAAATGTAACGTGTTTTTTTTAATAATCCTGTGCTATATGGACAATGCTTTCCCTCAGGGGAATGTTCTCATCAGCTTGATTCATGGAAAGTTACTCATCTCTCTACCTCAAGGAAAGAATACGTATCTAATTCCTGAGAATAGACTATGACATCACATGTGAAGAGATGGTTCAATGCAAGGCGAAGTTGTGAGAACTTCCAAAGGCAGCAAAGTTCGCCACGCAAGCAGATGCTGTTCAGATGAATTTGTGTTGCATCTATAGGAAATACTTGACAATTCGCATATTATGAACATTCATGTCCAGTGACGTGACCTAATACTGCTGGCCTTTTCCACCTCTGATTTTGCTTGAAGTGCAAGTTACAGCAGGTATTCTTGCATTGCTTAACTAGTTTTCATCAGTTGTTTCATTCATTCCGTGATATAATATGTGGGATCCCACGAAAGGCTTGTAAAATTGTGTTGCACATCATTATTATGGGGTACTGACACCAAACTGGGAAAATGCCATGAGGTAAATGTTTAATAAATCATTGACCTCTGAGAAATGCGTGATACAAATAGATTATGCATACTTGGAAATATAGTGTGGATGAAAAAGTGCTACATGAACTTATTTGGCCTGAATTTTGGCCAAAATTTTTTGAAATTTTTTGAATTTGGCCTTATTTTTAAACATAGAGCAAACAGGCATGACAGTAAGTTTTCTTAGGTACAAGATACAAACTAGTGGTGCAATTATTTTTGTGAACATAATTCACTGTGACTGGAGCCTTTTGATGTGGCTGAATATTGTACTCACCTGACTCTGCCTGACCTTGTCTGATCTTAAGTGTGGATTAGAGAATCTTGCTGAAGAGTTGGCTGCACTACCAAGATCACTTCAACATAATATCATTTTAATATAAAGTGTGCTTTTGTTAGCTTCTAAGCACCTGATTATCTTCCTGAAAAAGAAATAAGGCTTACACTGATATTTGCAGAAAGTGTATTTTCCTCTGCCCCCTGTAACTTGTGTAGATTAGGAAAGCCTAATCTAGGAAAGCACAGAGGAAAAGAGTTGTTGTGTGATTAAGGCATTAGATTAAGACTTAGAAGTTATTTTTAGGAATCCCTTCTATTTTGCTTTATGAAGAACTCTTGCTTAGTGTGAAGAATAAGTCCCGCCTCTGCCAACAATCACTGTGTGGTTTCTGGGAAGTCATTTAGACATACATCCATGGAGGTGAACAAGTGGATCCAAGATAACTCAGTTTATGCTTGGAGGAGGCTGGATGTTACTTGGAAGTCGGAGACCTGTGCTAATAGTGTGCTGTGCTTGATCTAAGATGCTTTGTACTTACAGGCTGGGTTTATTAGCTTGAATATAAAGTCATACCAACACAGCAACATGTCATCTGTCCAACACGGCTCACAGGAGCTTAGGCCTGGCCACACATGTTAGCAAGACCTTGCTTTTTCTGGACTGGGTGCTCATGGTGAACAGCTATGTTTCAGGTCTATAACTGATCCCATTTACTGTCACAAATCCAAACCGGAGTTTCTTAAAGACTTTGTTCAGCTGTTCAGCATCCTGGAGTTGATTAATATCCACAAATGTTCTTCTCCCTCCTAAAGGTCTGCTTGGTGTGCCCAGGACTGCCTCAGACTTGAAAACACTGAATTAGGAATTTCTCTTTCCATCTAACCTGTAGAGCTGGACCAATGGGTGTGTTCAGCACATTCCTATCCAAACAGCCTCTGCTCAAGGCATTGTCTGGAGCAGAGGAAGGTGGTCCTTTGCATGCAGAACCTCAATGGTTCATGTGCTGGTTAGACATATAGACTGCCTCTGTATCTCAGTCTATACTGATGATTAAAGACACAGCTTTTATCTGGCAGTCAGGTTTCCCATCCCTGTTTTGTCTAATGGCTTGTCTTTTTCAGCATTTATTGCCATGAGGATGGATACGTAAAGTGGAGCGGACTAGAGTGTCTCATGGCTGCAGTGATGGTGGTTGGCCAGTCAGCTGGGAAGTGGAAGCATTGGGATCCAGTACCACCACAGGATGGCATTGAACTGGAGTTATCCTTGTCATAGCTACAAGTCAATAACCTGTCACAATATATTTAAAAAAAAAAAAAAAAGACTGAGCTCTTGACCTGAAGGGGAAAGAATATGTGCTTATCTCAAGAAAATCTTTAGATTCTCCACAGAAGGGAAGAGCTTCCTCTGTAAAGGTAGAGTAAAGCGGATGTAAGGGTGGCTGATAAGGATTCAGGAAGCACCCTTGTCTTCACTGTTTCTTCGCAGCCACCTTAAGAAATTTCCAACACAGATGATCACATTCTAAGGATCCACACTGCAGAGGGATCCTGGCCTTTATCTTCAAGGGTAAGACACTAGATGGAGAAATAAGTTCTGCACTAATTTGTCAAATTTACCTGTGGGATTTCCCTGTCCAATGGTAATGATAGTACCACCTTATCATATAAGGATACGGGAAGGAAAGATATTTATTCCGTTATCTCCATTATTACTGAATTCCTGAATGTAAAGAAGGAAAGCAAATATATGCTGCGGGAAAGGCTATTCAGGTTGCAGATTATTCTGACAGTTGGGGATTTCCTCCAGAACAACCTGTCAGGTAAGGTGACCTATTGTGGACTATAGCCTGAATAAGGAACAGCTTTTCTGGGTTTCTTCCTTCCCTCTGCTGGCCACTTAAACATTTGATAGTTTAATATGGCAATAGAATCTGGAAAATATATGGAAGCTGTTCAAATAATATATGCTTGTTATGTCCCTTGTTGTATCATTACCCTGTACATCACTATGGTTACTGCAATGAAAAGGTAAATTTTTTCATTCCTTTTGTAACTTAGCAGAGTAGTGGATAAATATTTACTACATAACATAGAAACTAAATCTCCAATGTTCTTTAAAATATATCATTAATGATGGAATATATTCTGCTCTATTTATTTACATGTCCAAACAAACATTCATTGCATGGATTTCAGTAATTTCTACGTTAATTTTGTGCTACAGCTAAAACGAAAAATTCTGTTCAACGGAGCTTGTAAATTTATTTTTCTTCTTTTCCTTTGATCACATCTAAGGTCTTTCTGCATACTGCATCTTAAATCTAAGCACAAACACTCCTGGGATAGTCAGGTGCATGCCAGCTGATTCAATTTTTAATGAAATTAAGAGAAAACCCAAGACGAAATGTTTTTGCTAATCAAAAATTATACTAGTAATACCTCAGCATGGCAAAACTGAAATTCTTTCTGTGCCTTTCTTGCCACAATTTCCTTCGTCTCCTGTTCTCCAGCTAATTTTAATGTTTTTGAATTACAGTGGATTCATTAAAATCTCAAATAGATGACTGCATTAGTTCTACATATGTGTTTGTTACTTTTGGTTATTATTTAAAGCAATCCCTGTGGGCAGACCTTAGAGCACTCCACACCCACCTGTGTAGTGGGTGTGACTTAAGCTTCTAGAAAGGCACACTGGTTTCTCTTTTCTTTTTCTGTTCTGTGTTCCACCCTTAGCTTTGTAACACATTTTTGGCCGGATTTCTAAAACAGCTTAGCCTCTAAGCTCTGTTGAAAGTCAAACGATGCAGCTCTGAGGCCCAAATGGGAGCAAAGCCCACTGCAGAATCCAGCTTGAAAATCTCTGGTGTGGTTGTCAGTATGGTACAATAAAAACCAGCTGCGTATGTCTTGGGAAGTTGCCTCCTTTGGAATTTACCACAGTGCACTGCTCAGTGCACTGCAACTGCACTCCCAATAGCTGCAGCATTAAGATCAGTGCCCTGCTGTGTTTTCCTGTCTGACTAGCAAATTTGAGGGTTGGCCATTTGGTAGCAGGCAGAAACATCAAGTCTCAGCTACCAGCAAAACATACATTTTAGTCTGTGAGTGGTTTCTCGTGAAAAGGGAGTAGCAAACAAAACAGCACTTCTGGTAAACCTCCTCTCTTTCAGTGTCCTTCCCTCAGACTCATGTTTGTTGTCACCATTATCTTCTGGCTCGGGGAAGCATATACATAACAATCCTCTGCTCTGCATACTGGGAACAAACTGCGGGTCCTGCTGATTTCAGTAGAACTTACACTAAGACTGAAAGTCAGCTAGACTAAATCCTATCTTGTTTCAGTAAATGCACCTGCTGGTGGCTTTAGCACAATCTCTTTCCAAATAATAATCTAAACAAAGCTGAGCTTGGCTTTGGTAGGTGCATCCCCTAAAGCATCCGCTGGGTTGCAAGGATCTCTGAAAGAAGCTATGCAAATGAAACAAAGCCTACTACAAGGGAGGAGCATGTAAAACTTGAAGAAATCTTCATGTCCTGCCGTTTAGTATTGTCACAGGTGTTACAGGATACTGCTTGTAGTTTTCCACCTCATTCCTAAAACTACTAATAAATCATCCGAAGTATAAAAACTCAACAGCAAACTGTACTCAGCAATACTGTAAGAGCGGACTTGTGACTCCACTGGCATTAAAACTACAAACGGATAGCTTGTAAAACAATTCACTGACTGAATGTGGGGGAAACCCTACCTGAAAAAAACAATATAATTAGATATTTTTTATTACACTGTACTTGCGTAATGCCTCTCCTTGAGTAAGGTTTTGAACAGGGAGGTATATGGCTTTTGGCTGTAGAAGTGCAGGTAATAGTATTGACAGCCACTAGATTTGAATATTTTATGTTTGCTTACAAACAAAGTAGTAATGTGTAAGACGCAGTAAATGAGAACAGCTGGACAACACCCCACATACTCTTCTCTCCATTTGTAAAATGTTATCGGAATTCAGTTCCTTTTCCGTTTTTACAGAACTTTAAATTAAGGTGTGCCTTAAGTGTAATCTCCTAAGATATTTTCTCTTCTATAAGATTACTTTTCCTGCACACCCAATTATTTTTTTCCTTTTTTTAATACAACAAAATACCTTATTAACCCTAACTTATCTGCAAGGATTACTGTTCTTAGCCCAGAAAAGGGCAGTCTTCTGCTAATGTGTTTTCCAGGTGGGGAAACTGCAAATACTCAAAAGCTGTATCTGTGCAAAATAGAAGAAAATTAAATAATTCTTGAGCTATTTTCTTAAATGGCTATTTCCGTGGCTAATTTGAATTAGTATTGTTGTGTTAGGATTTTAAGCTAAGTCTTCCCATGTTCAACAAGAGAGCTTCAGCTACTGGAGTCCATGGATGAAACAGAAACCTCTGCGTCCAATATTTTTCAGAAATGTTTGTAGCTCTCATGTGTCTGAAGAAGGAATCTGAAACAAAAAAAGTGCAATATCGAGCTGTTCTCACTTTTAAAATATTCTTCAGCCACACTGGGGCATGACTCTGGACTTCTGGTCAGCTGGGGTGGTAATGTTAAATTAATGAGCTTTTGCACTGGAAATACTCTGTAAAATGGTAAGTGAAAGAGCTTTCTTATATCAGAGTGTTCATGCACACCCTCTAAGGACCACCTCTAGAACAGAGGATGGCCTGATGGCCTGGTGTACACGCTTTTTGTCCACAGGGAATTTTTATAGTTGCAGTTAACCATCTCTCAGCTATTCACACAGGCTCTTGCCTGAGAGGGATCACCTGTCGAAACTTAGCTGGCCTTTATTCACCAGCTGCTAACATGACGGTTTTGGTCACAGCCAAAGTGATGATTTTAGTTGTGCTTTCCCAGAAATGCCTTAGCACTGTATCCATGGATATTGTGGAAGCACCAAGCCCTCCCACAAATTTTTCAGAAAGCTCTGACAAAGCAGCACAAGTAACGGCAGTGCTGAGGTGTGCTCCTGCAAGCCATGCAAGCACTTACTCGGTGCCAGTATCAAAGTAGATATATGAATTCACACAGTGTTGCTTAGCATGGCTAATGTTTTTACAAGTGGGCTAAAACAGAAATGTGGACCGCTCAAGCCTGTGAGATATAGAAAATCTACACTGTATGCATACTCTAATGCTGAGGGTCTTTAGTGCCTTTGGCATTCGTCAGTTATGGCAGCTGTTTGTCTAGACGAATCCGGTTACTACATCCCAACAGAGGTAAAACTAGCCATCTGCTGCAAATTCTTGATTTTCCTTGTGTTTTCACTGTGTGACAATTTCTGTGTTGCACTAGAAACAAAGATTTTGAGGTACATATCCACTACTCTCACCTGTGATAAGACTGCAGGTAAACTATATGTAAAATGTATCAAGCAAATATAATGATTCAGTGCTTTTTCATGCAGTAATTTTAATCCTAAAATAATTTACTCTTCCTTGAAGTTGGAAGCTTAGTAAGAACATTGCTATGAACCAGATGTAATTTCCATTACCTCTATGTCTTCTTAGTTCTCCTAGTATGTCTTCTATGCTGTAGTTTATTATGGTGTCTGTAAAGTTTTTTTCACAAATAGGTCCAGTATAATATGCTGTAATTAGAGTGCTAACCATTTTAGCACTGGAAGGAATACCCTGTGAGGAACAGCTAAGGACTTTGGGCTTGCCTAGTTTGGACAAAAGGACGCTGAGGGGCAACCTCATTGCTCCCTGCAGCTTCCTGAGGAGGCGAAGGGGAGAGGGAGATGCTGATCTCTTCTCCGTGGGAACCAGTGATAGGACACGTGGGAATGATTGAAAGCTGCATCAGGGGAGGTTTAGACTGGACATTGGGAAGCTTTTCTGTATCAAGAGGATGGTCAAACACTGGAATAGGCTTTCTAAATGGGTAGTTAGTGTCCCATGGCTGTCAGTGTTTCAGAGGCATTTGGACAATGCCCTTAATAATATGCTTTAACTTGATCGTCTTGAATTGGTCAGGCAGTTGGACTAGATGATTGCTGTAGGTCCCTTTCAACTGAAATTATTCTACTCTATCCTGTTCTATTCTATTCTATTTATTCTATTCATTTTTTGAGTTGTAGCAGTAACCCATGAGAGAATGACATCAGCTGGGATGATGTTGAATCAGCCATACCTTCAAATATTTAACCACACTTTTGTCTACCTAGGCCTGTGTCTAGGGTAAGTATATGATAGAAAAGAGCCAGCCAGACTCTTCAGCAGTGTCTTTCAGAAGTAACTCCTATTAAGGGCAATGAGCTGCATTTTACTGTTCATTGACCTGACATAAATGGGCTCTGCGATACTCTGGTTAGTTTTACCCATAGTCACCCAGGAACCAAAGCTCCTGGAAACTATAGCACAGAAATACCTACGTGGGTTGCATATGATCCAGTTCAGGTCAGGAAACAATATTGCTGGTTTAACCCCAAGTAATAAGCTCTTACAAAGTATCTGTACTATTGTGCTCTACTGCGTAATGGCAAGCATGGCTAAAATCACTTCACTTGTACAACAATGAGCAGTATTGAAAGACCTTCAAATAATTCAGGTAAATAAGTAGCGCCAGTTCCTCAGAGGGCATAATCAATTTCCTCATGTGCCAGCATTGCCCAATAGTAGGAACATTCAGAAAATAAACCTTTCTTCTCCTGTGTCAGTCACAGAAATACCACAGAAAGATGTGAAGAGACCAATGTATTAAATCCCCCATTTAAAAATACACCAAGCATAGATGATCAGAACATTTGCATCTTGAGTACACCTCATGCAGATTCTATTATATTTAAATCAAATATTTAATCTACCGAGTTTTGTTGTGGTATCTGCATGCAGAGCAGTGGCTTTCAAATTTTCTCTTTCAGCAGTGTTGATAGTTACATGAGGAGGGTTCTGTTTTGCTCTTTTTCATTTTTACTTCCGAAATAAATACATTTTAAAATTACATGAATAAACTGGCAGGTGTTGAAGACAGTCATATTACTCCTTTTTCTAGAATTAATTTCAGATTTTCAAGTACTAGATTAGACTGAAGATCCAAAGCATGTGTTTTTTTTTAAAAAGACTTATCATTTCTTACTGTCAGTATGAAAACCAGTTCAAATTGCTTGATGTTTGTCATACCATGTAAGAGACTAAATTACCTGTCTTTGATCTGTGCAGGAAACTGGAGTATGTGTTGCCTCTGATTTTAAATCTTATGGGGTACATTGCCTAGGCTTACATCTCCAGCTTAAAATAAAAAGTAATGGAAACAGTATGAGGTTCAAAATGGGAATAAATACTGTCAAAGCAAATTTTGAGAGGAAGCAGGTTCACTGGCAAGTGGGAATGACTTTCATATTCAAGACATGTTGAGAACTGCAGAACGTTTTTCAGGAAATACATTACCCCCACTCAACTTCTGCCCCAAGCTGAAAAACTTCAACAACTTTGGAGTTTGTTTGCCATTCCCAGGATCCAGGGTGGTCATTTACTCCATGGAAGAGTAGGGGAAAGGATCTGCTTTGCCCTTTCAGAAATTATCTGTTTAGTGCAGTGCTAGGAAGCCTTGTGACTGTCAGGTAATACAACAGGGCTTGCTTATCTTGGAGCTTGTTTGATCTCATTTTCTGCCAAACTCCACCTCCTATTAGCTCTACAGTGGCAGCTGTGAGCACAGGTTCTTCTGGGTCATTCAGCCATGTTATGGAGTCAAATATGCTCATTTCTCTGTGCTGTGTGTGCAGGGTTGCCATGATGAGTCAAGAAACAAAAACTTTACAAGCTGAAGTCCCAGCAGTTATGTTTACCAGGCCTGAAAGAAAAACATTTAAATTCTGACATATTCCATCTGGAAAACCAAAAGCATAGACAGGAAAGTGAACCCCACCTCAAGGTCCAAAAGAAGGATTTAGTGTTTTGTTCCCATTTGATTGGAATAATGAGGCCTGAGTCACCTGTTCTAGTACACAGTGTACCTTTTGTATGGGAATAGTTGGCTTCACAGGAACTGCCATATGAGAAGCATTCAGGCTCCATCCTGCTCTGTAGAAAACATAGCTACAGATCCCCTACACCCGATTTTCATTTCCTTCCATTAATGCTGGGAACACATGAGTGGCTGCAGCAGCTCTTTGGTGTTCAGAAGGCCCTTAGGGTCCATATTTAATTTCTTTAGAAGATTAAATGTCACCAAAGCAAAGAAACTTTACACTTGTATGCAAAATGTTTAGGAAAAAAAAAAAAGACAGCCACCACTTTGTTTTATAGATGCATGCTCTGCAGTAAAGGCTCTTTTAGCCATGTTGGAACATAGCTTGCTAGAAATCTTTGTATAACCCATTTGGCCCTATTAATAATTGCTATGAATGATCACTCTCCTCATTTTAACCATGTGTTCATGAGAAGGTCATTTTCTGCCAATGTCATGAAACCTCTATTGTTTCACGCAAAAAAGGCAAAGATCAACAAAATGCAACAGAATGACTGTCCCTTATTCTTTATTGTTCTGAGATCTAAGCCAACATATTTCCTTTTTTTTACAGAATATTTTAAGGGACAGATGTTGGGGGTTTGGTGTTTTTCTTTAAATACAGCACCACCAGTGCTTAACATGCATCAGGAATTCCAAGTTCAGGAGTAAGAAAGCACATTATGGCATAGCAAACCCAACAATTTACTTATATTGCCTTTAGAAAGAGGGTCTTGAAGGCCAAGGAAAAAAAAGACCTGTGAAATTTTTCTTAGTGGCTGTGGAACAGTTATTAAAAAAAAAAAAAAAAAAA